>ERZ773008.192-NODE-192-length-43004-cov-3.618687_pt1 | contig 43004 bp, 31 predicted proteins | sample MGYA00580664_ERZ773008 | MGnify/ENA primary metagenome ERZ773008 (study PRJEB29015, sample SAMEA2738016) | human oral metagenome | biome: human oral; feature: human-associated habitat; material: dental | place: China | collected 2048 ...
CGCTGCAAGCTCGTGCTCCCCTCCTTGGGAGGGGTCGGGGGAGGTTCTCATTAGGCGCTTTCCTACTTGCATTTTAGTCCTCCTTGTCGCAAGCGACATCTAAGAATATCACAGAAAATCTTAGAAGATATAAAGGCTGTTACTGCCCTACATCCTAAGAGGCAGAATATATGTTAATTCCTTTCAACAAACTTTACAATTTCCTTGAATAGATTGAAGAATTCAGAATGAAAGTCTTCCTCATTCTAAATATGCGCCGTATTTTAACGAATTACAAAGCATTGACAATCAAACAATTACATATTTCAAAACAAATTGCAGGCTAATCTCACATAGAGAAATGCTGCCATTTGCATCAAATCACCTCCTAATTTGCACCATTTCATCGCGTTTTCTGACGCAAATAGCAGTGCCATCTGCGTCAAGTTGCAACGCATGATGAATGGAATTGCAATGCAAAGGGATTGACGTGGGAGCATTGAAGCTATAAAATGGCTTTGCACAAGCATGAAAACCGGATTTTTATTTCTCTTTGGATATTGATAAAAGTGTTAAAAATGACAAAGAAATTTGACATTAAAAGCCTTTCTCTCAGATGCTCTGTGCACGGCTTCTTAGGCTTGAAAGCAGAGTGAGCGTAAGGAGGAATGCAAATGGTTTCATGCAGTTTATGCCTAAGGTTGTTTGTGGTTGAGTTGTGCAGGCTGTACGGGCATGTAGCTTACGCCCGTGAAATTATATTTCAAAGGCATCTTGGAAAATTGTTGGAAGTAGTGGAGTGCGTAGTCACGACATTCTTTTGCATTTGCCAACTGCAGGGCAAGAAGACGGTTGACATGTTCCCAACGTTCCTGATCAATCTGAGGGCGCAACTCGTTCCACAGCTTCTGATAGGATACCACCTGCTCTATACCTCTGTAATATAAGGCACAAAGTTCATCCCAGAGCATGTCGCCATTGTGCAGTTTGTAGTCCCAGGGCACATGATGAAACCACAACAGATATTCATCGGGGCACGTGGCAAGGTTGTCATAGAGGCTTCGGTAAGGCTCACGATATTGCGAAACGGCATTCGTTCCCTTGGAGGAGCGGTCGAAACCGATGCCGTCTGCGGCAGCCTTATGATAGGGTATAGGGCACCACTCCAATGGATATTCAGCTTTAACCCCGTCTGCTTCGGGACCGTAATGATGCTGGGAAGCGAAGAGATGATGCAGTCCAAGCGGCATCATATAGTCCACACAGGCCTCTCTGCTCGTAGTCATCATGTCGGCAAGTATGTAGCTGTTGACCTCGTTTCCAAAGGTCTGGCCAATCCATTCCTGTGCGATGAAATCGGAAGAAAATGAGGGATTCCATGCCAATCGGCCAAAGGCATACCAGTTGGCTTGTGAGAACGGATGCCCACACCAATTGATGTTATCGCCAATGTTGCTCACTCCAGCTATTGCTTTGAGGCTGTCGGGAGCGACGAAGCTAAAGAATTCTTTCCACATTGGAGCCAAGAAGACGAGATGTTTGCCCTGTCCGGTGTATTCTTGAGTTATCTGAAACTCTACCGCTTGCTGTGTTTTCTTCATGTTGTCGAAGATAGGAGCGTAGGGTTCCCGCGGTTGAAAGTCGAGAGGTCCATTCTTGCTTTGCAGGATGACATTGGGTTTGAAAAGACCATCAAGGTCTTTGAATTCGCTGACTGCCTGCATCACGCGGTCTTCTCCCTTATGTTTTGCAGCATAGACGAAGTTGCGCCACATCACAATTCCTCCATGGGGAGCCAACGCATCGGCCAGCATGTTGGCACCTTCTGCATGCGTTCGTCCGTAATCGAAAGGTCCGGGCTGTCCTTCAGCGTTTGCTTTTACGAGGAAACCACCGAAATCCGGTATGCGTTGATAAATCTCATCAGCCTTCTTCTTCCACCATTTTTTGACGGTTTCATCGAGAGGATCGGCGGTTTTTGTGTAGCCGAGAGCCTTCGGACTGCCGAAGTTTACCGAAAGATATACCTTAATTCCATAAGGTCTGAGAATGTTAGCTATCGTGCAAACAGTATCGATATATTGCGTTGTCAGCACTTTGGGAGAGGCATTGACATTATTCAACACACTGCCATTGATGCCGACAGAAGCGTTTGCCCGGGCATATTCGCGGATGCGTTCTGCCCATTCCTGTCCCTTGAGATTGGCCGAAAAGAAGATGCTCTTGCCTGCATATCCGCACTCAATCGTGCCGTCAAGATTGTCCCAATGGTTGAGAATGCGGCGTGAAAACTTGGGAGCCGTGTAGCCACCGAGCCCCGGATATGCCTCTTGAGCTTGCAGTCGGAGTGCTTCGTAGGCACCATAGAGCAGACCAAGTTCGCTGTGTGAGCAGATAGAATCTCCGTTATAGAGGAAGCCGTCATCATCTTTCAGACGCGGGTTGAGGATGAGTTTCAATTCTGGTCCCTGCCAATAACGTTTCAGTTCGTTGACAGCTGTCTGCAGGGTTGCCCCACCTTGTGGCGCAATGATATTGGCTTTGCCGCATGGTTTGTATCTTAACCAAAGTGCATGACCGTCTTCAGCCGGTGAAAGGAGGGGCGACAGCGCCAGCAAGAGAGATAGAATAGTTTGTTTCATGAATAGATATATTTCAATACTTTCGTTTGAACAGCAAGTTGAACTGTTGCTGCAAAAATAGTCAAAACCTGCTGAATAAACGAAGAAAAAAGACGCTTATGACTTCAGTTATATTGTAGTTGGGAACCATGTCCTGTGAAATGCACTACTTGGATGTCATACCATTGATGTGTGGGAAAGAGGGAGCTGTCGTGAAAATAGTAAGTGAATAAAACGCTCTTCGTTGGTTTCCTTTATGGATTTTCACTCTTCTTATGTTTATAAACGAAGACAGGAACGCTGAAAATTGCGTCCCTGTCTTTATTTTCTCTTATCCATTAGCCTGCATCTTCTCTGCTTGGAGTTTATTCTCCGCCTTTGACAAAGCAGTAGAATTTACTGTATAAAGAGAGAAACAAGTTCTTTTCTCCTTTTGAGAGAGATTGGATAAGTGGCTTTACTTCTTCAATTTCAAGTCGTAGCTGAGTTTTGTTGCAGCCTCTTCAAACTGATTGTTAACCATGCGGAGAACTGAGTCGTTTACAACCTTGAAGTAAGTAGTGTCTTTACCAAGTGCAAACTTATATACAGTTACGTCTTTACCGTCCATTTTCTTGGTGGCAACAACCTTCTTACCGCTATAGTCTTCTGCCGGAGTTTTATCTGTCAAGTATTTTATGTGCAGAGAGAAACCATCGGTAGAATCATTAGCAAGCTTCAGTGTATAAACTGAACCGGCATCTGCACCAGGGATTTCTCCCTCGTAAACAGCACTGTCTGTTGCCATAGTGTCAGTTGCAGCAGAGTCTGTGCCAGCTGCATTTGCAGCAGTCTTACCATTGTTTTGGCATGCAATCATTGCTGCACTGGCAGCAAAAAGCATAATTACGTTTCTTAGATTTTTCATAACTTTCTATGTTTATAAATGATTAATAATTGGGTGCAAATATAGGAAATAACAATAATAGTTATTGCAGATTGTATGATAAATTTAGTTAAACGTTTTACTTTTTCTTATCAGGTATACTCTTTGGGTATGTTAAATCATACCCGAAGACATTGTTTTGAGGCTTGTAACTTAGCGGGAAAGCAAGACTGTTGCAATGCAGATTTAATTCATTTTAGATTTATTTCAGTTCTCAACTGCCAATCATCAATTTGTCTACTCGTAGCAAACCATTTCGTTAACGCTTTTATACCCCGTTGGGTTTTAATTTGTAACGAAAACGAATAAATTGCAAGTAATTATGTTAAATACGACGACAAAAAGTAACTTTCTGCAGAAAATGTTTGGCGGTATTCTAAACATTCCTTAATTTTGTAACCATAAACATGCTTTTATAAAAGTTAATCAAAGCGGACAGCTACGAGAAAGAAGGATTGTTTCCAAGTTTCTTTTCAACACGAAATAATGTTACAAGGGTTGGAGTACGTACCTTTCGCGTCACTAAAATCTTCCAAGTGATGTGATATCGGCCTTTTTCTCATTATATATAATAAGGTATAGAGATATACTGCAAAACAATAAACAAATAATATAAATTAAAGAGAGAGATTTTATGGAAAAAAGACTAATGATGTTTTTGGCAGGCCTTTTCCTCAGCATAGGAATGGCTGTGGCACAAACTCAGGTTTCAGGTACTGTTGTCTCTGGGGATGATGGTGAGCCTGTTATTGGCGCTTCAATCAAGGTTGTGGGCACTAATACGGGTACAGTATCCGATGCAGACGGGAAGTTCTCGCTTTCAGCACCCGCTGGTGCGCGCTTAGAGATTTCTTATATCGGCATGCAAAGCAAGACCGTCAAGGCCTCTCCCAAGATGCATGTCACATTGGAAGCCGAGAATAAGACATTGGATGAAGTGATGGTTGTAGCCTATGGAACGGCAAAGAAATCTTCATTTACAGGTTCTGCTGCTGTCGTAAAGGCAGATGATATTGCAAAGGTGCAGACTACAAACGCCGTTGAAGCGTTGCGTGGTAAGGTTTCCGGTGTGCAGATTACACAGGCTTCAGGTCAACCGGGTACAGCTCCAACGGTTCGTATCCGTGGTATTGGCTCTATCAATGCAGCTCGCTCTCCACTTTATGTTGTAGATGGTACTCCATATGATGGTGATATCAATATCATTGCTCCTACGGATATTGAGAGTATGACCGTATTGAAAGAAGCTGCTGCTGCCGCTCTTTATGGTGCACGTGGTGCCAATGGTGTTGTCATCATCACGACAAAGAATGGCCGTTCCTCTGGCAATGCGACCATTACGGTTGATGCAAAATGGGGTGTAAACTCTCGTCAGGTGCCTGACTATAACTATATTAATGATCCTGCAGGCTATTATGAAACGTGGTACAAGGGACTGTATAATTATGCCCGTGATACCTATGGATATACTGCGGCACAGGCCAACGCATTTGCCAATCAGAACCTGACAGCCAGCAATAGCTACGGTTTGGGGTACAATGTCTACAATGTTCCAGCAGGCCAGAACATGATTGGTATGAATGGAAAGCTCAATCCTAATGCCACTTTAGGGAATGTTATTACAGGTACGGATGGTAAGAAATATCTTCTTACTCCTGATAATTGGCTCGATAATATCTACCGTCATGCACTGCGTCAAGAGTACACTGTGACAGGTGCAGGTAGCACCCAGAAGTCTTCTTTCTATGCTTCAGCCAACTATCTGAATATGAAAGGTATCTCTATTGGTTCGGATTATGCACGTTTCACGGCTCGTTTGAAAGCAGATTATCAGTTTAAGCCATGGCTGAAGTTGGGCGTCAATATGAACTATGCACACTACAATGCGAATCAGTTAGGCTCTGATGGTGAAGCTTCTGCCTCAGGTAATGTCTTCACCGCATCAAGAATAGCTCCTATCTATCCGCTTTTCATTCGTGATGCTCAGGGGAATAAGGTACGTCATGAAGCATCAGGTGGCTGGGCTTATGACTACGGAGAGACAAAGAGTCTTATCGGACTGTCACGTCCTTATTTTGGAAGCAGTAATGCATTTTCTGATGCATTGGTGAACAAAAACTACAATGAAGGCAATACGTTCAGTGCAACCGGTATAGCAGAAATCAATCTTCCCTATGATTTCAAATTCACTTCGACTAACAGTGTTTATGATGATGAATACCGTGCCCAGTCAAGTACGAACCCTTGGTTTGGTCAGTATGCTTCTTCTAACGGTATTGCTAATGTAAGCCATGGTCGTACTTGGACCTACAACTATCAGCAGTTGCTTAACTGGCACCGACAGTTCGGAAAACATGATGTAGAGGCAATGCTTGGACATGAATACTATCACCGTCGCATTACGACGCTTGCCGGTCACAATAACAATATGTTTCTTAACAGTATTGTTGAGTTGAGTGCTGCCGTAACGACCAGTTCTATTGCTACTTCTTCTACCTCTGAATACAATACTGAAGGCTTCTTTGGACGTGCACAGTATAATTATGACAGCAAATACTTCGGTTCTTTCTCTTATCGTCGTGATGCTTCATCTTACTTCGATCCTGATCATCGCTGGGGAAACTTCTGGTCTTTGGGTGGTGCATGGCTCATTTCAAAAGAGAAGTTCTTCCATGTAAGCTGGGTGGATGAATTGAAATTGAAAGCATCTTATGGTGAGCAAGGAAACGACGACATTGGTTATTACAAATATATCACTACTTATAATATTCAGAATTCAAATGGAAAGCTTGCTCTTTCTCCTCGTCAGTTGGGTAATGCCAAGATATCTTGGGAGAAGAACGGCGAGTTCAATGTCGGTATAGAGTTCTCTTTGCTGAAGAGTCGCCTAACGGGTTCTTTCGAATATTACAATCGTAAGACGACTGATATGCTTTCTTGGTATACCTTGCCAGCTTCATTCGGCTTTACAGGTTATTATGATAATGTTGGTGATATGCGCAATACGGGTGTCGAGTTCGAATTACAGGGCGACATCATCCGCACCAAGGAGCTTGCATGGTCGGCTCATTTGAACATGACTGCCAATAAGAACCGTATTGTCAGATTAGCAGCTGACAAGAAGAACTTGGTGGTAGATGGTAAGCAAGGTTACCAGAGTAGCGATTACTTCTATGGTGAGAAACTGCCTATGTACACCTGGTATATGTACAAATATGCAGGCGTTGATCAGACAACGGGTGAAGCACTCTATTATAAGAATGTATATGAGAAAGATGCAAATGGTAAGACTATCTACTATGATGCAAACGGTAAACAGGTTGATCAGTCTGTAAAAGGAGCACGTCCAAAGGTTGTTGGCCAGGAAACTGTTAAGACAACAGGTGAAGCAGACCTGTATCTTTGCGGTGATCCTAACCCCGATGCATTCGGTGGATTTGGTACGAATCTCAGCTGGAAAGGCTTTGATCTTGCCGTAGACTTCACTTATCAATTAGGTGGTAAGGCTTATGATAATGGCTATGCCAGTGCAATGAATTTGAGTCGCGGTAGTGCTATCCATGCTGATATCCTTAATGCCTGGTCGCCTACCAATAAGAATTCGAGCATTCCTCGCTTGAACTTCAATGACAACTACATGGCAGCACAGAGCGATCGCTTCTTGACTTCGGCTTCATATCTCAATTTGCAGAACATCACATTGGGCTATACATTGCCGAAACCTTTTGTTCGTAATCTTGGCTTAGCCAACATCCGCGTCTATGTTACGGGAGATAATGTTTGGTTGTTCTCAAAGCGAAAGGGCTTTGATCCACGCCAGAGCGAAAATGGTTCAATTACGAATGCTTACTATTCGCCTATCCGTTCTGTCTCTGGTGGTGTGAGTGTGACGTTCTAATCATTAACAGAAAAAAGGAAACAAGATGAAAAAAATCAATCAATATATATTGGGTTTAGGACTGGTGGCACTGTCTCTCTCCACTTTTACTTCATGTGAAGAAGAGACAGAACCAACCTCTTATGCGACCACTAAGCAGCTACAACGCTCTTCTGAAGCAACAGAAGCCCTGCTGAGTGCAATTCCGGCATCACTGAATACGGTGTGGAATCGTAGTTATCATTTCAGTTACAGCTATGGTTCGATGATGAAGATCCGAGATGTGATGACGGCAGATGAGGCCCTTTCAGAAAGCGATTACAACCAATATAGGCAATGGATACAGAGTTACTATATTGGAAGGGATTACCTTACTACACAGTTCATCTGGAACAAATTCTATAATATGGTGCTGACGACCAATAATCTTATTGGTGCCGTTAATCCTGAATCAGCAACTACTCAGCAGTTAGGTTTCCTTGGAGTTGCCTATGCTTTCCGTGCAATGTTCTATTTGGATATGGCTCGTATGTATGAGTTCCTGCCGAATGAAAAGTTCCCTGATGGAAAGAACAGCGATGGTAACGTGGTCACCAACCTTACCTGTCCTATTGTGAAGGCAGGAATGAGCAAGGAAGATGCCCGCAAGAACCCTCGTGCCACACGTGAAGATATGAAGAAATTCATTGAGGGTGATTTGAATGATGCCGAGAAATACATCATCAAACTGGCGGATACGCGTGATAAGACTTTGCCTGACTTGGCTTGTATTTATGGTTTGAAAGCTCGTCTGTATATGTGGGTAGAGGACTATGCCAAGGCTGAAGAATATGCCAAGAAAGCTATTGCTACCACCAAAGTTGCACCAGTAAGCAAGGCCGTTGCCCTCAATCCATCGACAGGTTTCAACACGACAACTCCTTGGATGTGGGGCTCCAACCAGACTGCAGACGCTGCAACTGTGAAGACAGGTATCATTAACTGGACTTCATGGATGTCAAATGAAACGATCTTTGGTTATGCAGGTGCAGGTGGGGTGTACTGTATGATAGGCAAAGAACTCTATGATCGTATCAGTGATAATGATTGGCGTAAGCTCTATTGGAAAGCTCCGAGTGGTAGTGCTTTGGCCGATCAGGTTCCATTCCTGAAAGCTTCTTACAAGAAATCTCTGCCCGTTTATGCTTCCATTAAGTTCCGTCCGGGCCAGGGCAATGACGGAGAATCCTCCATTGCAGCAGCCTGTGCGTATCCTCTGATGCGTGTTGCTGAGATGTATTTCATCGAGGCTGAGGCCGCAGCACAACAGAATAAACTTGCAGAAGCAAAGACTGTTCTGAATAAAATCATGCAGACACGTGACGCGAACTACAATAGTCAACTCACTGACAAGGAGTCTCTCATTGAGGAAATCGTGTTCCAAAAGCGTGTAGAACTTTGGGGTGAAGGACAAAGTTTCTTTGATATCAAGCGTCTGAACTACTCTGTCAAGCGTGCTTACAAAGGCACGAACTTCTATGAGTTGTGCCGTTTCAATACCAATGGGCGTCCGGCTTGGATGAACATCTGTATCGTTTCAACTGAAGAAAACAATAACAGTGCGGTTAAAGGCTATAACAATCCCGATCCGTCAGGCCTCTACAGCCCCGTACTTAATCCGTAGTATTTCATAAAGGGAAAAGAAAATGAAAAATATCTTGAAATATTCATTCATGGCTGCGCTTGGCTTGTGTATTGCAAGTTTAAGCGCCTGCTCAGACGATTACAAGTATGAACCGGCACCATCTGATACAGGTGGCAACGCATACTTGGTTGCATCAAAGTCTGATACTGTTAAGTTCACAGAAAACGAAGCGCAAAAACTCATCGTACGCGTGGCTCGTGTCGATTCAACTCAGGCGCAGACAATAGCGTTGTCAAGTGACAATAAGTCTTTCAATGCACCGACTGACGTGAAGTTTGCTGCCGGAGAGGGGACCAAGAACGTTGAGGTGGCTTTCAACATGACCGCAGGAACGTCTGAAAAAGTAAGCATTGCCGTGGCTTCAAAAGATGCTTTTATTTACGGTTTGCCGGAGATAACCTACCATGTTATCCGCTACAAGACTCATAATGTGACGGTTGCTTTAGGCATGTGGAATGTACAATCCAACCTGATTGTACGCTCATACGGCAACAATTACATGTTGTTGGCAGACAAGGAGAACGGTTATAACTACGACATCAACTTCACCATTGACGACAAGGGCGTAGTAACCGTACCGGCTCAGCCCGCTTGGGATCATAAAACCCATGGAAAGATTTGGGTATGTGGCAATGAAAAAGGAGATGCCAAGTCTACTGCTAACGGCGTTTCCGGCTCAGCAATTGCAGGAACCTATGATGCAAAAACAAAGGTGGCTACGCTGAAACTGCTCCATGCCGTACCTGGAAAAGGGGCATTCGGCACTAAGATCGACTATATATCGTTTAAGTAAATATAAGATTATCCGATATAACAAAAGGACCTTGCAGGCTTGTCCTGTTGGGTTCTTTTTTATTTTTCAGAGAACCCTTCATCAATTATAACCATTTTATAAAATGCCAATGACAAAGAAAAAACTATTACTTCTCATTTCTCTTTTCGTCATATCTTCCGGACTACAGGCAGCCCACAGAAGCCTGTTACAAAAGAAAGAGGCTGCATTGCAGGTGCTGACAAAAGCTGACAGCCATGCGCCCACACGCGCTGCAGGTTCATCTGACCATCTGAAAGTTATCGCCGAGAACGCTATGTTGACGGTTCTTGGCTCGCAAACAGGTTTTGCCATTATTGCCAATGACGATGTTTTTCCTGCCGTTATAGGTTATTCAAGCGACAGGTATGATGCAGAAACCAATACTTCTCTGCGTTGGTTTGTCAATGCAGCAAGCAGTTCTATGAGCAACTATCTGTCGGAAGGGAAGAAATATGCACCGGTAATTCCTGCCGGAGCATTCCAGACCGCAGTCAGTCCTATTCTGAAAACCGAATGGAACCAGTCAAAACCTTATAACAACGACTGTCCATACGTGTCTGGAAGAGAGCCTTATCCTACGGGATGTGTGGCAACTGCACTGTCACAGATAATGAAACATTACAATTATCCGACTAAAGGTATCGGACAAGGTACGTTGAGTGTGGTTGTCAATGGGGTCAGTAAGATCATTTCAGCAGACTTCGGCAATACAACATATGACTGGAAAAACATGCTGAATGAGTATGAAACCGTTTCTTATACTGCTGTGCAGGCAAAGGCTGTTTCAACCTTGATGCTCCACTGTGGCATAGCCGTAGGCATGGAATATACGCCGTCAGGCTCCGGAGCTTATTCCAATGAGGCTCGCAGCGGCTTGATCAATAAGTTCGGTTATGATGCAGGTATCAATCTCCTCTTTCGTAACTATTATTCCACGTCTCAATGGATGAACATAATATATCAGGAGTTGAATGCCAGCCGTCCGGTATATTATACAGGGTTGGATGCAACGGCAGGCGGTCATGCCTTTGTCATTGACGGTTATAACGAGCATGGCTTCGTGCACGTAAACTGGGGTTGGGGCCCCAAGGGTGGCAACGGTTACTTTGATATAGCACTGCTGAATCCAACGGGATATTCGTTCAGTGACGGGCAGGATATGCTTGTTGGCGTCTCTCCGGTGAAAGTAATGGATGCGCATTCACACGTTATCAGCAAAGAGAAATTCACTGCATATAAGTTTGCTTCGATGCTTAATCTCTCGGCTGGAACGATGTATAATCTTGCAGGTGAAAGCTTTACGGGTGAGGTTGCCTTTGTTCTTATGAAAGACAATACGGCAAAAGTGCTCAAGTCTATTACCGCATCAGACGTTGCCGACCGTTCTTCTGTGGGCGAACTTAGCGGGATGATTACCCTGCCGACTGGCATTTCTGACGGCACTTACCGCCTGTTTGTGGGTTCACGTTCATCGCAATATGCCGAAGATTGGCAGTTGGTGCGTCGTCCTTCCAATCAGGTGAACAGCTATGAAGTCGTAATTTCAGGCGGAAGTGTACAAAGTGTAGATACCGGAACCACTGATGACAGTTGGAAAACAACGGGTATCAGAACCATCGATACTTCTGCTTCCTCTGCTGACGTCACGGTCTTTGACCTTCAGGGACATAAACTTATGCATGTTCCTGCTGTGCAGTTCAGTAACGATTTGCTGCCCGTTGGCGGTGTGTATGTTGTGAAGCAAGGTGAAAAGACAATGAAAGTGATGAGGTAAGGTATGCAGGAATGATTGTCAATTTATTTCATCTTTGATTTGCATTCGCCTTTAAAAAGTATTATCTTTGTGTCGGGGAAAGTCAGTAGTGGCTTTCCCCTTTTTCGTGTCTTGTTGTCAATGGTGTTGCAATCAGCGTCAGAATGGCGTGTGATTTGATGCAAAATACCGCGCAATTTGCGTCATATTGCAGTGTAAAGTGACTGTAATTGCATGCTGTTATGACGCAGATTAGCAGGTGTAGTAGGTGAGATATTGATTTCGTTCGTGGTGAATTGGAAAACATGGCGAATGGAATTGTTGGGAATTTTGAGTTTTTTGTTAAAGTTATATAATGCTTCTTGTGGCATATCTGATATCTGCTTCCACCCTTTGTTTTCTTGGTTTGATGCACCATGTTTTTCATTCCAACTGGTAGATAAAAGCTGTTCATCTTTTCATTCTTTATGAATTATTGCATTTTCTGCTTGTTTATTCACACTGTTTAGATGTTACGTATATTCAAATTATATACACATTATAATTACAAAACAATAACAATATGTTGCAATTTGTGGAGCAATTTATTGAAAATACAGCTTTTTTATAACGAAATGATAAATTAACTGCAAAATAATTTGCATATGAAATATGTATTCATTAACTTTGCATTTGAAAATATTTATAATTTTATTTAAATGTAAGTCATTGGATTTTGTTGCGAGCAGAGATGACTTTTGTGTTTTAACTTAAAGAGAGAAATTTATGGAAAAGAGACTTTTGATGTTTCTTGCGGGCCTGTTTCTGAGCATAGGAATGGCTGTAGCCCAGACGCAAGTTAATGGAACCGTAGTTTCAAGTGAAGATGGAGAGCCGATAGTGGGTGCTTCGGTGAAGATCTCCGGAACTAAAATGGGAACGATTACTGATGTTGATGGTAAGTTCACCTTGAGTGCATCAGAGGGCACAAAGCTTGTTGTTTCCTATTTGGGCATGCATACCAAGACGGTGACTGTGCCTAATTCAGGCAGCATGAAAGTCAAGTTAGATCCTGACAACAAGGTTCTTGACGAGGTTGTCGTAACGGCAATGGGCATCACCCGTGAGAAGAAATCACTCGGTTACGCCTCACAGATGCTTGATGCCAAGGACTTAAACACTGCCGGTACCTCCTCATTGGCCAGTGCCATGCAGGGAAAACTGACGGGTGTTGACATCAGAACCTCTTCGGGAGCACCTGGAGCATCGGCTCAGATTGTAATCCGTGGAGCGCGTTCTTTCAATGGAAACAACACGCCGCTTTATGTTGTCGACGGCATGCCCATTGTTTCTACGCCCGATTTCGACACGAAGCACTCTGTGACGGGTGCCGACAATGCCAGCCGTACGATTGACCTTAACCCTGATGATATCGCATCTATCAATGTCTTGAAAGGTCAGGCTGCATCGGCACTTTACGGTATTCGTGCTTCAAACGGTGTCATCTTGATTACCACAAAGCGTGGAAGCAAGAGTTCAACAAAGCCGGTTATCACTTTCTCTACCGACTTGAGCGCACAGACTTTGAGCCGAAAGTTTGAACATCAAAAGGTATATGCCCAGGGTGGAAGCCTTTCGAAGTATAACCCCAACACTTCAATGTCGTGGGGACCAAAGATTTCTGATCTGCCCAATGATGCTACCTATGGAGGTAACACCAATAACAAATACACCAATGGTGACCTCACTTCGCATGCTGGAATGTACTATAATCCGAAGTATGCTGCCGCAGGTCTCAGTGGTTGGGCTACGCCTCAGACCTATGACAACGTAGGCGATTTCTTCAAGACTGGCTTCACCCAGAATTCCACTTTCAATATTTCGCAGCGCAAGAACGATGTAAGTTATTCGTTTAGTATCAGTGATACCTATCAGAAGGGCATCATTCCTTCAACAGGTATGACCAGAACGGGTGCACACGGTGCCGTAGACTGGAAGGTCAACGACCAGTGGAAGACTGGCTTCTCGGCCAACTACAGCTCGGTAAAGGTAACATCTGCCCCCGGTGCTAACAGTGGTATAGTCAACGTTGTCTACTCTGCTCCGGCCGAATACAACCTTAAAGGCACGCCCTATCATAAGCCGGGCGACCCTACTTCGCAGATACTTTTCCGTGCAACCAACTTCAATAATCCCTATTGGTGGGCCGACAATGACGAGTATTCACAGCATACGAACCGCGTATTTGGCAATGCTTATGCCGAATTTACTCCGAAAATGAATTGGAACGACCGTTATAATCTCGTCTTTCGTGAGCAGGCCGGCGTTGATATCTATACCTCCAACAATGCTACCATTGCAGAGATAGGCTCGGCTTATAATAAGAAAGGCGAGGTTGAAAACTACGGAGCGCAGAACAATATCTTTAATAACTTGCTCACAGCTAACTTCACTGCCAAGTGGGGTGCAGACAAAGAGTGGGACTTCGGCTTTGTTCTCGGTAATGAATTCAACCATAGATATTGTCGCAAGTGGGACTATGACGGCTCAGGGTTGGCTTTCTATGGACAGCCTACTATCGGCAACACGTCTTCCATAGACGAGCATTCCGAGTATCATGTACAGGAACGTACCGTTGGTTTCTTCGGTCAGATGTCGCTCTCTTGGAAAGATATGGTCTATCTTACCGTAACGGGTCGTAACGACAAAGTATCGTCCATGCCGCGCGGTCACCGTTCTTTCTTCTATCCATCAGTATCATTAGGCTGGATATTTACCGAGCTTCCGGCATTGAAAGACAATCAGGTTCTCTCTTATGGAAAGCTCCGTCTGTCTTATGCACAGGTTGGACAAGCCGGTCAGTTCTATAATAATTACATGTATGTTCCGGCTTATGGCGGTGGCATGTATGTCTACACGCCAATCAGTTATCCGCTCGGTGGTGCCAAGGGTTATGCTCCTTACTTTGTGAAGTTTGATGAAAATCTGAAGCCACAGAACACCTCTAACTGGGAAACGGGTATCGACTTAGGACTCTTCAAGAACCGTGTCAAACTCGATTATACGTTGAGTTATCAGGATGTCAGAAACCAGATATTCGATGTTCCGACGGCAGGCACGACGGGATATCAGTCACTCCGCACGAATGCAGGACGGATGGTGACTTGGTCTCACGAGCTTTCTGTGAATGCAACTGTGCTTGATCATCATGACTACAGCATGGAATTAGGCGTTAACTTCACGAAAGTTACCAACAAGGTAAAGGAACTTGCCGATGGTGTTGAGAGCATTATGCTCGGTGGTTTCGTTGAACCACAGATACGTGCACAGGCAGGTTACACCTATCCTAATATCTATGGCAGGGCTTTCAAGCGTACTAAAGACGGCCAGTTACTGCTGGATGCCAATGGTCTTCCACAGGCAACCGCAGCCAGTGTGAACCTTGGTGAGTGTGCGCCCGACTTCAACATGGGTTTCAATCTCCATGCACGTTACAAGAAAGTCTCACTTTCAGCAACAATGGATTGGCAGAAAGGGGGCTGCATGTATAACGGAACGCTGCTGACAATGAACTTCTTCGGTGCCTCCAAGGAGTCGCTCCCTTATCATGAAGGAACAATGGTTGCCGAAGGAATCAACGAAGCAACCGGGCTGAAGAATACCGTTGAAGTGAGCAAGCAGCAGTATTATATGGCTTACAACGATGTGACTGAAGCCGGCATCTTCGACACAAGCTATCTCAAGTTGCGCGATGTGACCTTGAGTTATCAGTTCCCTAAGTTTGCAGGTATTGACCTTTCAGTCTATGGTTTCGCCCGCAATGTCCTCCTTTGGGCTAAGATGCCGAACCTCGATCCGGAGAGTTCGCAGGGTAACGGCAATATGAGTGGCTACTTCGAACGCTACTCCGTACCTAACACTTCAAGTTTCGGTGGTGGCTTTAAACTCACATTCTAAGCACCGACTAACATTTGATAAACATAAAGAGCATTGATTATGAAAATGAAATATATATTTGGTGTGGCCCTGACTTCAGTGATGTTTGCCTCTTGTTCTGAAGATATCATGGATCATATCAATAAAGACGAGGCACACCCGAGCATCAATATCAACGCCAAACTTCAGCTGACGGATGCTGAAGTAGCGACAGTCTATAGCACGCTCTGTGGCAACTATGCCTGGTATGTCAGTTCTTATACCGAGCAACTCTTCGGTACCGGCAACAACCAATTACGCATGGTGGAGAAACGAAACCTATCGGAAGTGGCCGGAAGTGCAGTGTTTGAAAACGAATGGAACAGCACTTACCTCAATCTCAACAATCTCCGTCTGATGCATAACAAATGTCAGGAGGGCGGAGTTAATGCCAAGGAATATAATCTTTTGGGCGTAACTCAGACGCTTGAAGCTGTCAACTGGGCCACTTTGACCGACCTTCATGGCGACATTCCCTATAAGGAATGCTTCGTAACTTCCAATCCTCAGATTGACAAACAGAAAGTAGTTTACGACCGTGTCTTTGAACTTCTCGACAGCGCACAAATCAACTTTGCCCGCGGAACCGATGATTTCAGCGCGAATGATATTATCTATAGCGGTAAAGTTGCTAAGTGGGCAGCATTTGCCCACGCGCTGAAAGCCCGCTATCTGCTGCGTACCTATGGAGTAAACAAGACCACGGCACAGCTCCAGAAGGTTGTTGCCGAGGCACAGGCTGCCATCAGTGGCGGTTTTGAAGGCTGCGAATTAGCTGTGTTCAACGGTCAGACTGCCGACAACTCTTGGTATGCTTATGCTCAGAGTCGTGAGTACACAGGTTGTTCGTCAACGGTAGAAAAACTGCTGACAGCCCGCAATGATCCCCGCGAACCCATTTATAACTACAACAAATTCGGCAAGAACGTGGTTGCAAACCCAGGAGATGACGCCTTAGCTTCAGAGACAGAGTATGTCAATTGGCCTGCTTATTTGGACAATGGTGCTGCTCCTTTGCACATGATGAGCAGTTCAGAGCTTTATTTCATCCTTGCCGAAGCGCAGGCACGTCTGGGTACAGACGCCAAGACTGCATTCGAAAAGGGAGTTACCGCCTCAATAAAAGACTTCTATACTGCCGGTGGAAGCGTCATCGAAGCAAGCATTACCGATGCTCAGATTACGAATTATCTGACTTCAATCAATGCTCGTTTCACGGCAAATCCCTTGAATGAGATCCTCATTCAGAAGTATATTGCACAGACACGTGACGAGCAATTGGAGACCTATAACGACATCCGCCGTTGCCGTTACATTGACGGCAGCTATCCGGTCGCCATGACCAACCCTAACAATACGTCGGGAGGTGCCAACCGTTGGCCGCTCTGTCTGCCTTATGGTGACAGCGATGTGAAGTCCAATCCGCATGTGACTGCAGCCTTTGGCAGCGGAAACGATGCCGGAATGTATGTCTTCACGAAGCGCGTGTGGTGGGCAGGTGGCGAATAATCTGCAGCTTATGGCTTCGTGATGAAGCGCACAAAATAGACGAAAGACATAGTCCACGTGTGGATTATTAAATTTCTCTCTCGCTTTGGGGCTGGCTTTTGCCAGCCCTTTTTGCCTGTAATCAGAAAATAGTGTTACCTTTGCAAAGCGATAATATAAAGGTAAAAAGATGAAAAGATTTGTAGGATTAATTCTGTTATTCATTTCTGTTGCGGCACAGGCACAGTTGGCAAATGCCGTGACAGACAATCACTGGGTGGGCACTTGGGCTACAGCGCAGCAGCCTGTAGTAAAGAGTTTCATGCCTTATAACAACAACATGAGTGGCCGTTCGGTGCGACAGATTGTGAAAGTCTCGATAGGTGGCAAGCAGCTTCGGCTTGAGTTGAGCAACGAACTCTCGCGTGAACCGCTCGTTATCCGCTCGGTCTACATCGCACATGCTGCCGACAGCTTCGTTATTGTGCCCGCCACGGCGAAGTATCTCACGTTTGGTGGCCGTTACAACACCGTCATTCCGGCGGGCAAGGCCGCTTTCAGTGATGCGTTGAACTTCGATCTTCAACCGTTGGAAAAGCTTGCCATTACCATTAATTATACCAAGGCTCCCGCCGTCCCTACGGTTCACATGGGATCCCGAACGACGAGTTATATCCTGCGGGGCGTGTCAACTCCCAAGACGAGTTTTGCCAAGGCGTTCCGTGAAGACCATTGGTTTAACATCTCGGCCATTGATGTTTATGACCTCACAGCCAAGAGTATAGCCATCATCGGCAATTCCATCACCGATGGAAAGAACTCAACCAACAACGCACAAAACCGCTGGCCGGACATTCTTTCAGAGGTTTTGCAGAAGAAACAAGGCGTGACCGACGTCGGAGTTCTTAATCTCGGCATCGGCAACAACCGTGTAACGATGAAGGGAGGCTTTGGATTTATGGCCCGCGAACGCTTCAATCGGGATGTCCTTTCACAGCGAGGTGTGCGCGCGGTTGTTATCTTTGAGGGCGTGAATGACATCGGGGCAGCAGCTTTCGGCCAAAGCGAAACCGTGGCAAATGACCTTATCTATGCCTACGAAGAGATGATACGCAAGGCCAAGGAGCGCAATCTGCGCGTCTATCTCGGCACGATTACGCCATTCAAGGGGGCCGGCTATTACTCTGCTTTCCATGAAGCGGCCCGCCAAACTGTAAATCAATGGATACGCAGTCAGCGTGAGAAGGTCGACGGCATCCTTGATTTCGATGAGCTGCTTCGCGATCCTAACGACCCCGAACGCCTGCAGAAACATTGGCAGAGCGATTGGTTGCACCCCAATCCCGAGGGATATCGTGCCATGGGAGAATATGCGGCAGGGGTGATAACGTGTCGTTAGTCAGTGCTTCCTCCCTTGGGGAGTACTGGAATTGGTTTTTAGTTATTTATCTTTACAAATGCTTTCGCATAGCTCGCGTATTCAAAAAACATTTTATGTCGGGCCGAAATACGCGAGTTTTGAGTCTTTTAAGTAATGCGTTGGCTATCAGGTTATTATGTAATATCAGTCGTTTTTAGGGCTGAAATCATGTTGATTTTATTGCTGTTTTGACGCATATTGCATCGTGTTTTGCCTCACTTTGCATGCTGTCTTGATGCAGAAGACGTGGTGTTTTGATGCAGATTGCAAGCCAAAGTGATGTAGGTTGCAGGATAATGTGTCAGAAACGGCATTGCTTTTTGATTTGAAAGGCGCGATTTGGGCTTGTTTATGCGCTTTCTTTTTCTAAAAGGTAACTTCTGAAAGAGGCCTTTTTTGACCAATAAAATTTACAAAACAGAGGCGTTTGTCGGGATGTTCCAAGCAGCGTTGTGTGGAGATTGGAGAGACAAGACAGGCAGAAAGAATACAGCTTCAGGCTGGGGATGCACCGCAGACTTCATCGCTTTGGGTGCACATCAGTATGTTTTTGTCAGCCAACATCAAGTTGATGACGAAAAAAAACGGGCCGTTCTTCTTTGTAATCTCACTCGTTTGCAGTAACTTTGCAGCATACAGGAAACAGAATTTTAAGTTTATATAAGTTATGGCAAAGAAAGCTTTATTGATGATTCTCGATGGATGGGGAATCGGAAAGCATGGTAAGGGTGATGTTATCTATAATACTCCGACACCTTATTTAGATTATCTGAATGCAGTTTCTGCACATTCTCAGCTTCAGGCTTCAGGCGAAAACGTAGGTCTTCCCCATGGACAGATGGGTAATTCTGAAGTTGGTCACCTCAATATCGGTGCCGGCCGAGTGGTTTATCAGGACTTGGTGAAGATCAATAAAGCCTGCGAAAGCGGTGACATCTTGAAGAACCCAGGCATTGTTGAAGCTTATTCTTATGCCCAAAAGACGGGCAAGAAGCTCCACTTGATGGGCTTAACTTCAACGGGAGGTGTGCACTCTTCACTCAATCATCTCTTCAAGTTGATAGAGATAGGTAAGGAATATCAGCTCAAAGATGTATATGTGCATTGCTTCATGGACGGGCGAGATACCGACCCAAGAAGCGGCAAGGGCTTCATCGAAGACGTAGAGGAATGCTGCCAGAAGAATGGTGCTCACATCGCAAGTATCATTGGCCGGTTCTATGCAATGGACCGAGATAAACGCTGGAACCGCGTGAAAGAGGCTTATGATTTGCTTGTGAAGGGCGAAGGAAAACAGGCCGATGACTTGGTGAAAGCCATGCAGGAGAGTTACGACGAGGGCGTGACCGATGAATTTATCAAGGCAATCAACAACAGCAAAGTCAACGGAACGATTGAAGAAGGCGATGTCGTTATCTTCATTAACTACCGTAATGACCGTGCAAAGGAGCTGACGGAAGTGCTTACTCAGCAGGATCTGCCGGAAGAAGGTATGACGACTGTGAAGGGTTTGAAGTATTATTGTATGACACCATACGACCCGAATTTCAAGGATGTAAAGGTGCTCTTCCCGAAGGAAAACGTGCAAGATACACTCGGAGAATACCTTTCCCGATTAGGTAAGAAGCAGCTTCATACGGCCGAAACAGAGAAGTATGCCCATGTAACTTTCTTCTTTAATGGCGGTCGTGAGGAGCCTTTTGAGGGCGAAGATCGTATTCTTGTGGCTTCTCCTAAGGTGGCTACGTATGACTTAAAGCCGGAAATGAGTGCCTTTGAGGTTAAGGATAAGCTTGTCGGTGCTATCAACACACAGGAGTATGACTTTATTGTTGTCAACTTTGCCAACGGTGATATGGTGGGTCATACAGGTGTATATCATGCTATTGCAAAGGCAGTCTGGGCCATTGACCACTGTGTGGAAGAGGTCGTTGAGACAGCTAAAACCAACGGTTATGAGGTGATTATCATTGCTGATCACGGTAATGCTGACAATGCAATCAACGAAGATGGCACACCAAACACTGCTCACTCGCTGAACCCCGTGCCGTTTATTTACGTGACAGATAATAACTCTGCCACTGTGAAAGATGGCCGTTTGGCCGATGTTGCTCCGTCAATTCTGCACATCATGGGCTTGGAACAGCCTGCTGACATGACGGGAGAATGCTTGATATCTGACAATAAATAAATGCGCAATGGTAAAGATTGAAGAGAGTTGGAAGCCCTATCTTGGCGCGGAATTCGATAAACCCTATTTCGTGAACTTAACCAAATTGGTGCGCGAAGAATATCTGCATACCACGTGCTATCCGCCGGGAAAGCTGATTTTCAACGCCTTCAACCTTTGCCCTTTCCATAAAGTGAAGGTGGTAATCATAGGCCAAGACCCTTATCATGAGCCTGGTCAAGCCATGGGTTTGAGCTTTTCTGTGCCCGAAGGTGTGGTGATGCCCCCTTCACTTATTAATATCTTTAAGGAGATTGAAATGGATCTTGGCAAGTCGATGCCGCGAAATGGAGATCTCACACGATGGGCCGAGCAGGGCGTTCTGCTCTTGAATGCCACGCTGACTGTGCGTGCTCATCAGGCCAACAGTCATCAACGATTGGGCTGGACCACGTTTACCGATGCCGCAATCAAGGCTTTGAGCGATCATCGCGACGGTCTTGTTTTCATGCTTTGGGGTGGATTTGCCCGCAGTAAAAAGTATCTGATAGACCAAAACCGACATCTTGTTTTGGAGTCTGTTCATCCTTCTCCGCTCTCCGCTAACCGTGGAGGATGGTTTGGAAATCATCAGTTTTCAAGATGTAATGAATACTTAAGAGGTAGGGGAGAACAGGAAATAGAGTGGTAAGAAACCCCTCCCCAGCCCTCTCCTCGGGGGAGGAAGTGCAGGCTTATAGCCCATTTTATCATACTTCGAATGTCTGGTGTAGACATTTTCTGTCATGGCTGAACCGGCCAATTACTGCAAACAACATTATGAATAAAGAGGATCTGCATATTATACAGGTGGGAAACGTGTTGGTTTCTCCCGACATTATTACCGAGAAGTTCTGTTGTGATTTGGAGAAATGCAAGGGAGTTTGTTGCATAGAAGGCGATGCCGGAGCACCTGTTACGCTTGATGAAATCGGAGGAATTGAGGATGCTTTAGACACCATTTGGGGCGATATGAGTGCTTCGGCACAGGCTGTTGTCGACAGACAAGGCGTGGCCTACACGGATATTGAAGGCGATTTGGTGACGAGTATTGTAGGAGGTAAGGATTGTGTTTTTACTTGTTATGAGGGCGATTGTTGTCTTTGTGCACTCGAACGTGCCTACCGTGACGGGCAGACACGCTTCATAAAGCCCATTTCCTGCGCTCTTTATCCGATACGTGCCAAGGAGTTTGGCCATGGACTTGTAGGCATAAACTATCATAAGTGGAAGATATGTAAGGATGCAGTTGCAAAGGGTGAAGCCCTCAATCTTCCTGTTTATAAATTCTTGAAAGGCCCACTTATCCGGCGTTTTGGCGAAGAATGGTATGCAGAACTGTGTGAGGCAGCTGAAGAGATAGAACAACTGATAGCGGAATAACAGCCTCCTCATATCCTTTTTCGGGCAAGGAGAGTAGATGATTGTAGTCTTCTAAATTATAGAATAGGGTTGTTTTTGCAACCCTTTTTGCTTTTCTTCCTTTTGTTCTTTTGTCTTCTTACCTTTTAATTCTTTTATTTTCTATTGCTTTCTGTATTGTGAAGGCGACATGCCTACATGGTCTTTAAAGTATTTTCCCATGAAGCTTTGGTTCGGAAAATTCAGTTCAATAGCAATCTCTTTGATGCTTTTTGCAGTGCTTTTCAGCATGACGCGCAGTTCGTGTATCGTGTAATAGTCAATCCATTCATTGGGAGTACGGTGGCTGATAGCCTTTACAGCCTCTGAAAGATACTTTGGAGTAATGTTCAATTGCTTGGCATACCAACCCACACGACGTTCAAAACGGAAGTGATTTTCAACGAGTTTGACATAATCAAAGAATATCTTTTCAAGACGGGAAGAGTGGTGTTTATCATTCTTCTGAATGCGATAGATTGCATTACTGAGGTCGTAAATGAGGGCTTGAAGCAGTAGTTTCACGGTCTCTACACGAAAAAAATGCGCTTTGTTGTCTAACTTTTGCTTGATGATGCTAAAGTAGTTGGCCACTGTGTTGACTTCATCGGTCTCAAGTTCGCATACAGGATGGTTTCTTGCAAATAGGAAAAGCGAAGACAATTCGTGTACATTCAATATCACTTCCCGATAGAAGTTCTTCGACATAATGATGCCAATACCCTTGAAATCTGCACTCAAACTATAGTTGTCTGTGACGTCTCCGGGGGTGACGATAAGGATATCTTTGGGCAGAACAACATAGTCGATGGTATTTAAAGAGTATTTTCCAACCCCTGAAGTGCACATGCCGAAAAACAGAAAGTCAAGTCGTCCCGGTTCATTAGAACGGGGTAAGTCTGCGATGTTATTGACTAAAAGAAGGTCTTCATCAATATGGCTCCCCTTGTTAGTCTCAAGTAAAAAGCCGATAGTTAGTTCTTTCATAAGTGGTCTATATAGTTAAAATGGTGTTATAAAAAGAAGAACAAAAGAGGTTATAACCGTCATTTTCACAAGGAAAAAGACTTGACTAATGCCAACTTATGTGCGGGTAGGGAGCGGTTTCTATACCTTCAACACGCTGGATTTGGCTGTTTTTAAAATGTTGGTCGCCTGTAATCCAAACGTTTCTGAACGTTCGTCGGGTGAATTTCCGATAGGCTTGTTCGTCCATTTCTCCGCTGCATTGATAGCCTAATCCATTGATGTTGAGACGTTCTTTCATGTTGGCATCACGCAGCGTTACACGCACATAGCCATGAAACCCGGTATTGAATTCGTAGCAGACGGTATCGCCTTCAACGACATAATAAGTGGGTGTGATAATCTTCGTGACGCGTTCGGCTGTGTAAGCCACCCTGCGATAGTCTGTCTTCCGGCTGTTGTCAGCTGCTAAACTTACAGCTCCTTGCCAGCAGGCCGGTGCAAAATCAGCAGCATTCCATTGTGTCTGACTGTAGTCGGGGGCATGAAATATCTCGTCATATGTGGTGTCGAGTCGCACATTTGCCTTGCGACAAAGCCAGTTACTGTCTGAAACGAGGCTGAAAGGGCGGTTTTCTGCATCTCTTCCATAATAGGAGATAGCTACTTGGCGAGGCTGAATATGAGGATATGAAGGGCTATACCACACGGCAATCGTGTTGCTGTCGGGGCGAAGAAAGCGTGTAATATCGAAGCAAAGGCTGATAGGTCGGTCGTTAAAAGCTTGCTTGCGGAAAGGCATTCTGACGTCAGTCGATACATTATAACCGTTCACATAGAGATCAAAATAGCCTGTTGTGACAACTTCAAGCATGGCAAACTGTGGTCTCCCCTCGCAGAGATAGGTTTGCCGAAACCATATCTGTGCGGTGGAGTCTACGTCAGGATGGCCTATCCAATGGGGCTGAAAGCGTTGTGCCTGCAGGCTGATGGCCTGTAGAAAAAGCACGAAACCTAATATCCATTTAGTCATATCTGAAATTAAAAATCCCCCTCCTGCATGGAGGAGAGGGATATATGTCTTGTTGATCAGTAACAGATTTTATGCATCAATGTTAGCATATGTGGCGTTCTGCTCAATGAATTCGCGTCTCGGTTCAACGTCATCACCCATCAACATGGAGAAGATTTCGTCGGCTTCAGCAGCATTCTGTATGGTCACCTGCTTCAAGAGGCGCGACTTCGGATCCATGGTTGTCTCCCAAAGCTGCTCGGGATTCATCTCTCCCAAACCTTTGTAGCGCTGTGTGTGCAGGCTCTTGTCGTCTTCTTTTCCTTCAACATACTTATCAATGAAAGCCTGACGCTGCTGCTCCGTGTAGCAATATTCACTCGCTTTCTTATAGGTACACTTGTACAATGGAGGTGTAGCGATGTAGAGATGTCCGTCTTCAATGACCTTCGGCATAAAGCGATAGAAGAGTGTCATGATGAGAGTGTCGATGTGAGAACCGTCGACATCGGCATCGGTCATAATGATAATCTTGTCATATCTCAGTTTATCGATGTTGGCTTCTCGGTCATCTTCGCCCTCAACACCAAAGCGGACACCGATGCTCTGAATGATATTCATGACCGACTCGGCTTCGAAAACACGATGCCATTGCACCTTTTCTACGTTCAAAATCTTACCTCGAAGCGGCAGAATTGCCTGTGTATAACGGTCGCGACCTTGCTTGGCAGAGCCTCCCGCAGAGTCTCCCTCGACGAGGAATATCTCGCATTCTTTTGGGTCTTTATTAGAGCAATCGGCCAGTTTCCCAGGCAAACCGCCACCTGTCATCACGCTCTTTCGCTGTACACTTTCACGTGCCTTGCGAGCTGCAATGCGTGCTGTTGCGGCTAAAACCACCTTTTCACAAATCTTCTTTGCCTCGATAGGATGCTCTTCTAAATAGTTTGACAGGGCTTCACCAACGGCTTGTTGCACGGCTCCTGATACCTCGCTGTTGCCCAATTTGGTCTTTGTCTGCCCCTCAAACTGCGGTTCTGCCACCTTAATGGATATCACAGCAGTGAGTCCTTCACGGAAGTCTTCGCCGGCAATCTCTATCTTTGCCTTCTCAATCTGCTTGGCAATGGTAGGTTCTGCATCGGCATAAGTCTTCAAAGTACGGGTCAGTGCGGCGCGGAAACCGGTCAGATGAGTACCTCCTTCAATCGTATTGATGTTGTTGACATAGCTGTGAATGTTCTCCGAATAATCGGTGTTGTACATGATAGCCACTTCAATTGGAATGCCTTGCTTCTCTGTTTTCAGGTAAATCACATCGTCGAAGAGATGTGTGCGGTGGCGATCTACGTAGCGAACAAACTCTTTCAGTCCGTCTTTTGCATGGAAAACTTCCTGTCGGGTCTTGCCTTCTTCATTGGGACGGAGGTCAGTAAGCGTGATGCGTATACCCGCATTGAGGTATGCAAGCTCACGCATTCGGCTGGCAACAATGTCCCATTTGTAGGTCGTTGTAGTGAAAACAGTCGGGTCCGGCCAGAATTGTTGGCGGGTTCCACGCTTAGTTGTTTCCCCAACTACTTTGACCGGATAGAGCGGTTTGCCTTTTTCGTATTCCTGTTGATATATCTTTCCATCTCTGAAAACCTGCGAAAGCATGTGCGAAGAGAGTGCATTCACGCAGCTTACACCCACACCATGCAGACCACCGCTGACCTTGTAAGAGCCTTTATCGAACTTACCGCCGGCATGAAGCACGGTCATAACGACCTCAAGAGCCGACTTATGAAGTTTCTTATGCTCATCAACAGGGATGCCACGACCGTTATCTTCAACGGTAACGGAGCCGTCTTCATTGAGCGTAATCTCAACATCTGTGCAGTAACCTGCCATAGCTTCATCGATAGAGTTATCCACTGTCTCGTTGATAAGATGATGAAGTCCCTTCTCACTGATGTCGCCAATGTACATGGCCGGACGCTTACGAACAGCCTCAAGCCCTTCAAGGACTTGGATATTCGAGGCAGAATAATTTGCCTCGGAGTTTTGATTTTCTGCCATTTCCTTCAAAAATGTGATTTAATTGCAAAGATACTAAAAAAGATAGAGACTGAGAAACTTTTATGCGCTAAAATACATTAATGTGAAAGGGCTTTGCAGTTGGTTCTCAAGAAGAAAGGAATAGTATGGAAATACGTAGGAAAAAAGAGGCTTTTCGGCATGCTCCTGTATCTTGGTTTCATTGCGTTAAGCGTGGATGTAATCGTGAGAATGCTCTGCTTTCCTGTAAAGATTGTTGCTTGTTTTTAACATTTCGTGGCTGCACCAAATAGAGAAAAAGAAGCGGGAAAACAGAGGCTGTTGCTCCATTTCGGCGTTCTTGGTGGGCAATTCCGTTCATCATGCGTTGTAACTTGACGCAAAACACAACGCTGTCTGCATCAAATTGCATGGTAACCTCATGCAGATTGTCACGTAACTTGATGCAAATGACATGGTCTTTCATCGTTATCTTTTGTTTGAATTTGAATGGTTTTTTGTAACACTTTGATGCTCAATATATTGCGAAAAGATAGAAAGTGGGGTGTGTTTTGGGTGAGGAGATGCTTTGTTCTGAATTTACAAAGCATTTGAGAGCAATTGTAAACATTCGTGATGAATATTAACACATTATTCGTTTCTTGGGATATGGATGCCAAGGGGATGATGTTTGCTCTCATCTGCAGGCTTCCGGCAGCTTGTCATGTGGGGGATAAGATGTTGAGATTTCATGATGATGAGCCTGCAAAGTCATTGTGGATATAAACGAATAAGGGTCGCAATTCCCTTGGGAACTACGACCTTTACAGACTCGTAAGCGCTGTTATGATTAGCCGAGCTTGCTGATATGAAGAGCCAAACCAGACTTGATGTTGGCTGCTTTGTTTGCATGTATGATGTTAGTCTTTGCTAACTTATCAAGCATTTTCTGTACTACAGGATACAACTTGACTGCTTCATCCTTGTCAGAGATTGCGCGAAGCTTACGAACAGCATTACGCATTGTCTTGGCATAATACTTATTATGCAGCGTCTTTGTCTTCGTCTGACGGATTCTCTTTACTGATGATTTGTGATTTGCCATCTTCTGTTTACTTCTATTTTATTTTACTTGTAGTCCCTAGCAGAGTCGAACTGCTCTTTAGAGAATGAAAATCTCTCGTCCTAACCGATAGACGAAGGGACCATGAGGCTTATTTTGCGGGTGCAAAGTTAGCGTTATTTTTCGAACTCACCAAACTTTTATTGAAATATTTTGTGATAGATGTTATTTTTTAATCTTTTTGGACTAACTTTGCCACTATGGTGATAAAGACGAAAGCAATAGTGCTGCATGCATTCAAATTCGGCGAAAACAAAATGATGATTGATTTGCTTACCGAGCAACAGGGACGTGTAACGTTTGCTGCACGGATATCAAACTCGCCGAGAGCGAAAGTCAAAAAGCAATACTTCCAGCCTTTTGCCGTGCTCGATATTGAATATGATTATCGTCAGAAAGCTACGATTCAAACCTTTATTCATGTAGGGATTGCATACCCGTTGGGGTCAATACCTTTTGATTCCTATAAGCTTTCTATCTCGTTTTTCCTTGCCGAACTGACGGCATATGCCACGCGTGACGAACAAACCAATGCGCCTTTGTTCAACTATATCGTTTCAAGTATTGAATGGCTTGACAGCTGTGGCACCACATATTCCAATTTCCACCTTGTCTATATCGTGCATTTACTGCGCTTTTTGGGGTTCTATCCCAACCTTGAAGCTTATGAGGAAGGATGTTATTTTGATATGCGCAGTGGCTGTTACTCATGCACTATGCCCACACATCGCGACTTTCTTGCCCCGTCAGATGCTAATCTTGTGGCCACGTTTTCGCGCATGGATTATGCCAATATGCACCTTTTTAAGATGTCGCATGCCGACAGGAACCGCTTCTGTGAAATCGTTTTGACCTATTACCGCTTGCATATTCCAAAGTTTCCCGAGCTGAAATCGTTGAAAGTGTTAAGGGAGTTGTATTGAAAAAGCAGATGAATGGCGCGATGACAGAAGTCCTCAACCTTTGCTTTGTCTTGTTTTGTGGGTTTGCAAGTCATGAGTGAAGGCGAAGGTTGAAACGTTCTTAGAGAGGATAGGGTAGGCGGCTATGCCCCGAAATATGCCTCTAATTCTTTCATGGCGCAACCCTCTTCATTGTTTAAGTCTTTGATGAGTAGCCCCTTCTCGAGCAGCAGGATGCGCGACGATATGTCGGAAACGAAGTTCAGATTGTGGCTCGAAAGAATGACGGTTGCACCTGTTTCCTTGCAGAAAGCGTGTATCGTTTTGGCGATGTTGATTTGAGATGAGGGGTCAAGATAATTGAAAGGCTCGTCTAAAATGAGTATCTGTGGATTGATAAGCATGGCGCCAATGATGCCGATCTTTTGTCGGTTGCCCTCTGAAAAGTCGCGGATATACTTCTTTGTACCGAGGATTTCATCGTGCATCAGGGGTGCATAACGGGACAACCGCTCGTCGATTATCTCTTTTGACAAGCCATATACGGTGCCGATAAAAGTGAAATATTCCTCCGGAGTGTAGAAATCTATCAGGAAACGACCGTCGATAAACGAGCCTGTATATTGTTTCCAAGCCTCACTTTCGTTTACTTTTACCCCATTACTCATCACAAAACCTTCGTCGGCTTTAATCAAATCGAGGATCAATCGCATGAGCGTAGTCTTGCCGGCACCGTTATTTCCCACGAGTCCGATAAGCTCTCCGGTGTGTATAGTCAGTTCTTTGATGTCGACAACCGTCTGAGTTCCATACACCTTTTTAAGGTCTTTAATTTCTATATCCATGTTGTTTAATTCATATTTTGTAGTTTATAATTGCCTGATATCGTACAAACGTTTCAGCATCATGTTAAGTTTTTCAGTTCTGTCTCCTCTCCCTTGAAAGGCCATCATACGCTTCTCCCCTTCTTGGGAGGGGTCGGGGGAGATTTCTATTCCATGAAATCCTCCATTCGCTTGTATTTTATTGCCATGAAACGGTTGGCAACACGTCGGATAATCGGACGCGAAAGACCAAGCATGATAAGTCCAAGACCGGCAGCAACTCCGTCTGTGAGGAGTGGATTTTCTGCGAAGATACACAGGCAAACGTAGATAGCAAGCGGGATTAATAGCACGAAAGCATAGACGTTGACGCCCATATTGGCCCCTTGATAGTTGAAGAATGCCGATGAAAAGAGGTCTATCCGCTTCGAGAAAAGACATGTTGGCATATACAACAGGTTTATTCCTGCACAGAAAATAGATACAGATAGCAGTGTTGAAAACTTCCAGTAGCCCAAGAATATGCCTGGAACAAGCAACAGTGTTGCTGTCATGTTGAGGAAAAGAAAAAAGCAGAACTTGCGCCGGAGCATGTCGAAAACCGAAATAGGTTTCGTCATCAGGCCATGGAAGAAGTTGCCTTCAATGCCGAAGACCCATTGTCCAAGCATCATGGAAGAGAACATGATAGCCATGAAAAGAAATATTCCGGAGATGCTGTTCAAGTCGGCATCCCCTTTCATGTTCATGCTCTGGAAGTAAGCTTGCAGTACCATTATCGTCAGAATAAACAGCTCTCCCGTGCGCAGACGCTTCGAACGGAGCAGTGAGATATATTCCATGCTGAAGAGCGATGTGCCTCCAATGCGGCCCACTTTCGTCTGTTGACCCTGCTGTTCATTGTAATGTCTGACATAACAGAGGTAGGCATAGACGGTTACTCCAAAGCCCAAAGTGGCTAAGAACCATGTAATGGCACTGCCGACAGGCCCTAACCAACTCATGAAAAAGGCCATGAAGGGCACAGAAAGGCAATAATAGAAGAGCAACATCAACCATAATGGCAGCTTATATTCCCATCCTTGGGCCTTTCGAAGACCTGTAATCATCAGGCCGTCTGCAATGTTCAAGGTCAGCGAAAGCCCGAAAACCAGCAGTGCATAGCCCATAGGCATGAGCATACAAGCAATGATGAAAGCCATAATTGGAATGAACCAATTGAGGTAGTCGATGAGATTGAGCACAAGGAGAAAGCGATGCCACGTGGCTTGTGGTATGGGTTTGGTGCGCAGATAGTTGTCCATTCCGGCAGCATCTGTCTTCAACAGAAACTTCATCAGAAGCTCCATGGGAGAAAACATCATGACAAGTGGAACGATGATAATCTCCATTCCACCCCTCGTGAAGAGTTTACCCAGCTCGCCTCCTGCCTGCCAATAGCCTGCACCCATACCTATAATGATGCACAGCACCATGTAGATGAAGATGCCCATGCGCTTCCAATCAAACGTTCTCTGCTTCTGTATCCACCACAGTTTGAGAAGAATTTTCAGCATATATGATAGCTTTTAATGTTTCAATATCGTGTACTTTCTACATTCCTCTTGCCTTCAAGAGTGCCGAAGTGTCGGGAGATTTCAGACCGGTGAAGTCAGTAAAGGTCTGCATAAGGTCTTTAGTATTGCCTTTACTGAGTACTTTGTCGCGGAAATCCTGGCCTACTTCGGGTTTCAGTGCACCGCGTTGAGCGAAGCAAGAGGCTATATTGTCGGCCAAAACTTCAGTCCAAAGGTAGCTGTAATAGCCCGCGGCATAGCCTCCTCCCCATACATGATTGAAGTAGGATGTGGCATAACGTGGCGGAATCTGTGTGTCCAAAAGACCTACTTCCTTAAGAGCTTGCTGTTCGAAAGCTGCAGCTTTATCGGCTGTGGGTATGTCCTTGGAGGATAACATCGCCCAAGCCATGTCAATACATGTGGCACCAAGGTTTTCACCTAAGGCGTAAGCAGGTTGGAAATTGATGCTGCTGAGCATCTTTTCCTTGAGTTCTTCGGGCATCGGTGCACCCGTTTCGGTGTGTCGTGCATAGTGGTTGAAGATCTCCGGAATGCTGGCAAAGCTCTCATTAAACTGTGAAGGCATCTCTACAAAGTCGCGGGCAACGGCGGTTCCACTAAGAGAATTATACTCGCAATCCGACAGAATACCGTGCAAGGCATGTCCAAACTCATGGAACATTGTCGTTACTTCGTCCCATGTCAGGAGTGTAGGTTGGCCCTCGGGTGCCTTGGCATAGTTGCACACATTATAGATAATAGGCTGCTGTTTGCGGTATTTGCTCTGCTTGGCAAAGCTGCTCATCCACGCACCTCCACGTTTAGTTGGGCGGCGGAAGTAGTCACAATACCACAGTGCGAGTGGCTTCCCATCCTTGTCAATGACTTCATACACGCGCATATCCTTATGATATGTCGGTACGTTCCAAGCCCTTTTGAAAGTCAATCCGTAGGCTCTTTGGGCAGCATAAAACACACCCTTGATGAGCACACTGTCGATATTGAAGTAAGGTTTGACGTCATCTTCGGAGAAATTATACTTGGCTTTCTTCATCTTTGCCGAGTAGTAGAAGCGGTCGTAGGGTTGAAGTTTGAAGTCGTTTCCTTCGATTTTGCGGGCAAACTTTTCGATTTCGCGGGTCTCTTCCTTTGCTTTTGGCTTGTAAGAAGCGATGAGTTGTTTCAAAAAGGCATACACATTCTCCGGTGTTTTGGCCATGGTGTTCTCCAAAGAATAGGCGGCATAGTTCTTATACCCCATGAGTTCGGCTTTCTCTGCGCGCAACTTTGCCATCTCAACTACGATAGGATAGGTGTTGAAACCACCTGTTCCGTCGCTTCTGTGCATTGAAGCTTCGAATACGCGACGGCGTAAATCGCGGTTATCAAGATGAGTAAGAATGGCTTGTTGTGTGGTGTTGACAATCACTATGCAATAAGGAGCCTTACCACCACGGCTTACTGCATCCTTCTTGCATTGGGCAATATCGGCCTCACTCAGCCCTTTCAGCTCGTCTTTACTGTTCACCCACACTGCAGCCTGATTGGTTGCATCGGTCAACATGGTGCCCCATTGCTGCTGTAGTTCGGCAATTCGTCTGTTGATTTGCTCCATCCGCGCTTTCTTCTCGGCTGAAAGAAGAGCGCCGGAGCGCACAAACTGCTTGTAGGTCTCGTCTAAGAGCTTGAGATCTTCACCTTTCAGCGTGTTTCGTTCGTGGTCATAGACATACTTGATGCGGGCAAATAGTTTCTCATTAAAGGTTATCTTGTTTTGCCAGTCGGTTAAAACGGGCGTGATTTCTTTCTCTGTTTGGGCTATGATTGGCGTCTTGTGAGCACTTGTCAAGCAATAGAATACGCTTAAAACGCGGTCAAGCATCACGCCACTTCGCTCGTAAGCTTGGATTGTATTGGCGAAAGTGGGAGTTTCCTCGTTGCTGACGATGTGATTGATAAAGTCGCGTTGATCATCGATAGCCTTATACAAGGCCGGCTTATAGTCGGTTTCTGAAATACAACTGAAGTCAGGTGCCGTAAAAGGCAGTGCGCTATAGATGAGCAACGGATTGCGTCTTTTGTCTTCGTGAGCCTGTTGTGCCGAGGCTGAAAGCGCCACGGTAGAGGCTAAACCGGCTGCCAATAGCGAGCGCTTAAGGGTTGCATGGAGTTTCTTCATCGTTTTATTCGTTTGGTTTTCAATTCATATTGTCGGCTACAAAAATAGCGATTTTAATTCATAATGCATCATTTATGATGTATAAATTACTGTGTTCAGTGAGGCGTTGCATGTGGAGTTTCATCCCCAATTCAGTCTTGGATACAGTCAAAGAAAATGAATAGGTTGGATGAAGAACTTGAAGTTTAAGCGTGATATTGTAATAAAAATTGGCTAAAAAAACGCTCGTTGAAAGTTGACCTTTTAGAAAATAAAGAGCGTTTTCTTAGCCGTTTTTTGCCCATTTCATCGTAGTTGTTTCCTTTCCTCTTTAGGTTTGTTGTGCAATATGCGTCATTTCGCATTGCGTTTTGGTGCAGAAGGCATGCTGATATGCTGCAGATTACGTGATGAAATGACTCAAATCAGCGGTTAAAAAGCGTCATGTCAGCTTGCTTTCTGCCTGAAAAGGGACGAAATATCCATGTTCTTTTTCTTAATAGCTTGATAGTCAATAGATTGCTTGGAGACCTCAAAACTCGCGTATTTACGACCTGATCACTTTTATTTTTCAGCGAGGCGCTTCCTGAAAGGGGTATTGTAAAGGATTTTACTCATTGGAAGTGGTGGAAGAAGTCATTGCAGATGAGGCCACGAAACATAAGAAAGCACGGTGCATGCTTCCCTGTATTCTGTGTTGTAAGCTATCCGGGAAAGATGGTTTTCGTAGCTTTATGTTCGATGAAATCGGTTTAATGATGAATAAATCGATAGTATTCACAGGCGGCAAGGAGAAAGGCTCCGACGCCGAAGTTGGCTTCGGAATGGGCATCAACCACCTGTCCCGGGATTGCTTTCTCCCCGATAGGCTGCACATAGCCCACGCGACCATCGGGCTGAAGAGCCTTTGTGTTCAGATAGTTCCAGGCGCGATGAACGGTCTTTTCATACGATTTCATCGGGAGAATACCGTTGTTTATACCCCAGAGCAGACCGTAGGTGAAGAATGCCGTGCCGCTGGTTTCAGGCCCAGGAGCCTGTTGTGGATCCATCATCGAGCGTGTCCAATAGCCGTCACGCTGCTGCAATTTGGCCACAGCTTTGGCTAAACGGCGGTATTTCTCAACAAAGAACGTGTAGTGACGATAGTCTTTCGGCAGGTCTTGCAGCACCTTGGCAAGCCCTGCAAGCACCCAACCGTTGCCCCTTGCCCAGAAGTCTTTGCGCCCGCGGAGCGTCTTGTGTTTCGGATAAACATATTTACCATCGCGGAAATAAAGCCCTGTTTCCTTGTCAAGCATAATGCTGTCGGCATAGCTGATGCAGCTGTAGAGCTTGTCAAGATACTTTTCCTGGCCCGTCATTTTCGCAAATCAGTACGGCAGTTAGCCAGTTCGAACAAATCCATGGCGTCCAGTTCATACGACTATGTTTCCACCAATAGTTGGTCTTCAGGGCTGGTTGAAGCAGCCGTCTGCGGATTTCTTGGTCGAGTTTCTGCTGCATGTCATGGCCCAAAGCATCGTTTAACATGTAGCGTATCCATGTCACCAAACCTGCTGTTTCAGCATTGAAAAGGTCTACGGTTTGGTCTTTTTCCTTTGGTTGGGCTGGGCCATAGTGAGCGGGAATGCCCCACCAAGGTTCGGCAAGCAGGTTGTCTAATCCTGCTTTGAGGTCGGGTATGAAGCGTCCTTTGCCTTCTATAATCTCGGCCATAGCTACGGCTGCGAGTTGAGTTCGTTTCTGAAAGCAAAGCTGTTCGTAATGCGTTCGATTGCCATTGCGTCTGAATTCACCGAAGATAGAGTCGGGAATTGTTGCCCAAGGTTGGCCGATATACTGTGCACCATAGGAGATATAACTCTGTCGCATGGCTTCGGGAACGGAGTCTCTCCAGTAGGTTGAGGTTGCGCGAGGCATTGTAAGCTGTGCATGTGTCAGTGTACATGTTAGCCAGAACCAGGCAAATAGTATGTTTTTAGGTTTTATCATTGTAGGTTGTTTTAGGTTTATAGTCGATGAAGGTGTGGGATGTGATAGCCCAATCTTGAGAGATAAGTAGAAAAATCTTTATGTGAATAGGTGTTGCTTAAGCTTTAATAGGTTCCTTTTTATTTTAATCTTTACGTTTATAAACGGTTGTTGAGAAGTGTAATTAGCCCTTTATTAAGGCTTCCCCTCCATAGAAGGGGAAGCGAAAAGTCTTTATCTTCCAAGCCAAGCTTCAGGATTAAGTTTGGCTGTTTCTTTGCGCAATTGAAATTGGAGGATATTATCTGTGCCGACAGTACCAAGTGCTTGACGTGTGCTTACTTTCTGCCCACGGCTTACACTGACTGAACGCAGATTGCAATACACAGAGATAAAGGCGCCATGACGCACCATAACAACCATGCTTCCGGCATATCCGAAGACTGCACTCACCTCTCCATCATAGATAGAACGAGCCACACAACCTGGATTTCCCTTAATGTTGATGCCCTTATTATCAAGCGTCACGCCTTTCAAGCCCGATACATTGTACTGTCCGAAGTGGCTTACAATCTTGTAGTTGCCTGAGATTGGCATTGGCAGCCGACCGCGGTTGGCTTCAAAACCACCGCTAATCATGCGGTCTACAGTCGATAACCGTTCGGCAGCATCAGCCTCTTTCTTGGCTTCTGCAAGTTCTTGTTTCTGGCGTTCAGCCTCAACTTTAGCCTTACGTTCCGCTGCTTGGCGCTGTGCTTCGGCCTCCCTTGCAGCCTGTTCTGCCCGTTCCCGTTTCTCTGCAGCAGCTTTTGCAGTTGCTTCCGCAGCAGCTTTTTTCTTGGCTTCTGCAGCTGATTGCTGTGCAATTCGGGCTTCTTCTGCAGCTCGGGCAGCTGCTTCTGCTTCAGCTTTCAAGCGGGCTTCACGTTCTTTAGCCTCTGCTATACGACGTGCATTCTCGCGGGCTGCAGCCTCTGCAGCGGCTTTCTGGCGGGCTAATTCTGCAGCGCGGCGTTGTGCGGCGGCCTTAGCTGCAGCCTGACGTTTGGCTTCTGCAGCCGCACGTGCACGTGCCTTGGCCACTTCTTGAGCTACCAATCGGTCGATTTGTGCATTGAGGGCAGCGTCTTTCTGCTTTTGTTCTGTGATGATCTTCTGAATGGTTTTCTGCTGATTTTGCAGCGAGGCAACCATCTTTTTCTGTTCATTCTGCTGACCTTCAAGGGCTTCTTTCTCTTTCTTTCCTTGGTAGAGAAGATTGCTCTTCTGTCCTTTCACCTGCTCTAATTGCTTGTGTTTTCCATCAACCTGAGCCTGTTTGTTCTTCACCATCTCTCCCTGTGCCTTCTGAAAGTCGGCATATTCGCGCACGAAACGTAGGCGACGGTACATCTGAGTGAAGTTGTTTGCTGAAAAGATAAACATCAATTTGTCTTGAACTGTGCGGTGATGAGCCATGTAGCGCATAGACTTGATGTACTTACTCTTGTGGTCTGCCAGTTGTTGTTCAAGTGTCTGGAGCTGTGCTTTGAGTATATCAATGTTGCCATTGATATGGTGAATGTCTTTCTCTATGCCGTTGATATTCTTCTGCCGCTCATCAATCTGACTGTTAAGAGTCAGCAGATTGTTGAGTCTTTCTTTTACATCAGCTTGGTTCTTGCGTAGAGCTTGCTCCTGTTCCTTTATCTTTTTCTGTATCTGTGAACGCTGTCCTTGCAGTCCGCGAATAGAAGCATTGGTATAGATTGCGGTCTTTTGGACAGTTTTACCCTTGGGCTTAACTGCCTTTTTTATTGTTTTTGCTTTCTTTTGTGTCTTTACATACTGCTTGTTCGGCACCTTTTTTTGTGCCGAAATACTGAGCGTCAGCAGCAGGGTAAATAGGATGAATGCAATTCTTTTCATTTATAGCGTCATGATTTTAGCTAAGATGTCCTTGGTTTCTATCTTCTTATATTTACTTGAAACGGTAGAGTTGACCTCCCAGTTGTCTTTTGTTGTCACCTCATCCATGTCGAGAGTCACCTGAACAGTCTGTTTTTGACGAGTTGCCGTGGTAGTAAAAGTAAAGCTTTGCTTGGCAGGAAAACTTTTCACTCCTACGGTCATGAAGTTGGAATAAAGCCAAGTGAGCGTGGAGTTACCATGTTGTTGACTACGATAAGATACGGTTGTCTGGCCTATTGTGCCGTTTTGTTTGTCGGCATTCCAAACGAAATCCATGTTTCCTTGATGCAGACTGACGGGTGTTGTCGTGCCGGAAGACTGCAAATTGACATTGAATTGGCGCAGTGAAGACTCGTTCAGACGATCTTTCCCAGGCAGAAACAACTGGTTCCAGAACAGGGATTGCAGGCTGTAGAAATTCAGACCGTTGTTTTTCAAGAAGTCCAATTGTGAATAATCGGCCTTGATGTATTCCTTGTGCAGACGGTCGATGACGAGCACATAGTCAGGAGTGAACTCCAAACGGCCCACTTCTGTGCCCAATAAAGGAATGAAAAGCTGAATGCGGATGACTTGGTTCTTGCGCATATGAAGTGCCCCTGACGTAGTGATATTCCTGTTGCCAACCTGCAAATTGAACTTCATGTCGCCGACAATGTTAGTGGCATAAACAGCATTGTCAGCCACTTTCTGCATAAAAGCAAGTTTTTGCAGCTCACTGTTACCGGTAGCTTTTGATGTCGTCACCGTCGTGTTGGAAGTTGTCGTTGTGGATCTTACGATATTTTTCTTTGTTCCACAGGCAGTGAGGAGCAGGGAAAATGCCAACAGGATGAGCCGGCTATACTTTGTTTTTGTTTTCATTTGCTATTTGATATATTTCTTTAAACGAATCTTTTTCTCAAGAATAGCAGTGTTTCCACTGCCGATCTTTAGGGCCTTATGCCAATAGTAGAGGGCTGTCTTTGTGTCGCCAAGCTGTGCATGGATATCCCCGGCGTGTTCTAAAATGACTGAATTCAGCACAGAATCAGTATCATTTTTGATAGCTTGGTCAATATATATCTTGGCCTCGGTAAATCTCTTTTGCATGAAAAGTATCCATGCGTAAGTGTCAAGATAGGTGGCATTCTTGGGTTCAGCCTGTACCGTTTTGAAACTCATTTGCTCGGCTTTCTTCAGGTCACCACCATTAATACTGAGGTAGTAAGCATAGTTGTTCATGCAATAGATGTTATCATTTTTGTATTGCAAACAGCTGTCGTAAGCTGCATACGACTCCTTATAACGATTCTGTTTCTGCAGATAATCACCCATGATTGCATAGAGTTCAGCCACCATGTCCTTGTTGGTTTTATCGTTCACATGCATCATTCCTTTGCGTATGGTCTCAATAACAAGATTGGTTTTATCAAGCTGAATGTAAGCCATACTCATGAAATAATAAAAGCCCATTTCATCGGGATTGAAAGCCAATCCCGTATTGCAGAGGTCGATAATTCGTAGCCAGTCCTTCGATGCCCAAACGTCTTGCAACAGTTGAATTCGTGCTCCCTTATTGTCTGGGTCGATGTTAAGTAGATTGACAATCGCACTGTCGATAGCTATTGTCGGCATTTTCTTCAGCGACATATAAGCTACTTTCAGTTCAGCAATGGCAGCGTCCTTGGGAGATGTTTTCATGACCTCATCAAACATTTTCAACACTTTTATACTGTCACCACCACTTTGTTCATTGGTTTGAATGAACTGTCTAATCATGCTTTGCTTCATTTTAGAGTCGCTTTTATCACTCAATAAAATGCGTTCCATGATGCTTTTTGCCTGCAGACTGTCTTGAGTTGCCATGTAATAGTCATACATGGAAGCAAGGGCCATAGCGTTGTTTGGTTCTTCTTTCAGCACGCCTTGATAGAGTTCATAGGCTTCTTTCTTACGGTCGTTCTGCATGAGCCAGTTGCCTGTCATGACGCGATAATTTGGGTCGTTAGGATAGGTTTCGCAGAGCGTTTGAAGTGCTTTGTAAGCTTGTTTCCTGTCACCTTTGAGTTCATAAACGTGCACCTTTGACATCGTAAGGGCTTCACTGTTGCCGTCGTTCTGCTCAAGTCGGGCGAGTGTCCGCAGCATGTTGTCGTAATCTTTCTGCTGGTTGTAGAGCTGAAGAAGCACTTGGAGCACATCAGTACGGTCGCTATGATGAGTTATTAAAGCTTCAAATACATCAATAGCCTTGGCATATTGCTGTGCATTGATGTAGTATTCGGCCAATCGTTCCTGATAGTCGTCGTTGTCGGGAGAGAGAGCACAGGCTTTCGTCAGATAGGAAATCGCTAATGTGTCATTCTTCTTGTCCGACTCAAATGGAGCAAGGAAATAATAAGCTTCGGCCGCATTAGGATTGAGTTCGATGCATTGTTTCAGCAGAGCATAGGCAGAATCATTCTTGTCGGCAGCTTCAGCGAGGATTGCATCAAGGAACATTGTGTTGTAACGCACGCTGTCTTCATAGCTCATCATAGGCACATTGGCCGATGAAACCGTCTGTTTCTGTTTCTTATCACGTTTGGCAAACGATGGGAAAACTGCTATTGCAGCCATCATGGTGATAGCCAAAGCAAATGGAATATGTTTGAAGTACTGTCTCAAAGCCGTGTTATATTGATTTTATTTCACTCCTGTGTGACCATAACCACCCGTACCACGCTCCGTATCATCAAGTGTTTCCACCACCTCAAATATGCCTTGCTCGTGACGCGCAATAACCATTTGGGCAATGCGTTCGCCGTCGTTGATGATGAAATCAGAGTCGGAAAAGTTCACGAGCAACACCATGAGTTCACCGCGGTAGTCGGCATCTATCGTTCCCGGAGTGTTGAGAACCGTGATGCCATGCTTCAAAGCAAGTCCGCTGCGAGGGCGAATCTGTGCTTCATACCCTATAGGAAGTGCTATATATAGACCTGTTGGAATAAGTCTGCGCTCCATGGGTTTCAGTGTGATTGGTGCTTCGATATTAGCCCGAAGATCCATGCCTGCACTCTGTGGTGTGGCATATTCAGGCAGGGGTTGATGTCCTTTGTTTACTACTTTAATATCCATTATCATTATTTATAAGGTACAAAAATACGCAATTCTATGCAGATAACTTCATTTTTCGGCTTAAAAAGACAGAAAATCCACTAATTTACACTATATTTGTCCCATGAACTGGCAACAACTTATAAGTAACAAGAGACTCGGTCAAGAGCATCGTCATGCTGAAAGACATGATGACCGATCAGAGTTCAAGCGTGATTATGACCGCTTAATCTATTCTGCTCCGTTCAGAAGATTACAGAACAAGACGCAGGTATTCCCTCTTCCGGGCAGTGTCTTCGTGCATAATCGACTGACACATAGCCTCGAAGTGTCAAGCCTTGGGCAGTCGTTGGGCAACGATGTCTGTACGCGTTTGAAGCAGAAGCATCCCGAATTGGCCAACACTTTGTTTGAGGAAATCGACACGATTGTTAGTGCAGCCTGCCTCGCTCACGATATGGGAAACCCTCCTTTCGGTCATTCGGGCGAGAAAGCCATACAGACTTTCTTCACAGAAGGGGAAGGGAAGCAGCTGAAATCGACAGTTTCATCGCAGTTTTGGGATGACATTACGCATTTTGAAGGCAATGCCAATGCCTTCCGACTACTTACTCATCGTTTCTTCGGGCGACGTCAGGGAGGCTTTGTCATGACTTATTCGATGTTGGCAAGTATCGTGAAATATCCGTTCTCAAGCAGTTTGGCTGGCCGTCATGGAAAGTTTGGTTTCTTTCAGACTGAAGCCGAAGATTATCGCAAGATAGCCGATGAATTGGGCCTTATTTGCAAGTCTAAGCCAGGAGAACCATTGAAATACGCACGTCATCCGTTGGTTTATCTTGTGGAAGCTGCCGATGATATCTGCTATGAAATCATGGATATTGAAGATGCCCACAAACTGAAGATCCTGTCATTTGAAGAGACAACCCGTCTGTTGTTAGGCTTTTTTAATGAGGATATGCGTCGGGAAATCACAGAACGCATTCGTGAAGAGGGTGTGACTGATAACAATGAACAAATCGTTTACATGCGGGCAAGTGTCATTGGAAAACTTGAGAACGAGTGTGTCAGAACTTTTGTAGAGCACGAAGAAGAAATCCTTAACGGCACTTTTAACGGCAGTATCATAGATCATATCGCCCCGCTTCAGCGTGAAGCTTACCGTCGTTGTACCGAAATATCATATCAAAAGATTTATCATAGTAAGCCAGTGCTCGACATAGAACTCTCGGGTTACAAGATTATGGAGACACTGATGAGCGTGTTTGTCGAGGCAGCCGTCAATCCCAAGCGCTTTTATTCGCAGCAGCTTATCCGTCGGGTCAGCAGTCAGTATGACATTCACAGTGATGATGTAGAGACGCGTATCATGGCAGTTATTGACTATATCAGCGGCATGACCGATGTCTATGCATTGGATATTTATCAGAAAATAAAGGGCGTAGCATTACCTATTGTATAAGAATTGAAAAGGAAACGGGCAAGAAAGTCTTGGCTTTCTTGCCCGTTTCCCTCTCGATATGATGATTTTGTTTTTATCATTTCGGGAGTGCATAAAATAGAAGGTAACTTCCTTAATACATCACACCCATGCTTATTCCCACTTGATATTTGTGTAGTTTCTTGCCTTGATACTTCTTTGTTTCCAAGAGGTCACACCAGCCTTTAGCATAGCAATTGGTCTTGGTTTGCTTGATTTTCAAGGGCAAGTCGTAAGTGATATCGAAATGACCAAAGAAATAATTGAGTTCATAATACTTCATGTCAGGCTGTAACACCTGTTTTGCATAGTCGGTTTCACTGTTGTTCAGTGCGAGTTTATTACGTGTTGAGAAGCTGTAACCACCATTCATGTTGACGCTTATCCTGCCTACTTTTCCCCCAACTTCTAAGGCGGGATTAAGTCTCCCATATTGAAGTTCCGAGGTATAGAGCAGATATTTGTTACTTACCGCCTTGTAATCAATCATTGCTCCCATGTAGAACCAATCTAAAGGAACCGTATTTTCACTTATACGATAGTGCAAGCCAAGGTCTAAAACCTTTACTTGATAGCGCTTGTTGAAAGTCAGTTGGTTCTCATATTTGTAGGAGTTGAGGCCTGTTGTGGGGTCATTTGTAATGACAAGTTGCTGACGGTATTCATCAGCATAGCCCTCTTCATACTGCGCTTTAAAGTCAATGCGGTGCGTAACACTGTTACTTGGAATTAAAGTTTGGCTCTTGATAGCGTAAATATAATTATAGTAATGCCCCGGACGGTACTTATATTGGCCAAGAACACTCTCGCTTCCACGCTGCAAGCTTATGCTGTTCAGCGTTTTAGAGCCTTTTTCTGACTGCGTATATCCCCACGAAAGTTCTGCTCCGAAGTTATGATTTACCCACTCACGCTGGTAATTATTGTAGCCGCCTACACTTCCATTAGCATTCTCCATGCCTGTCATGAGGTAGTATTTCAGCGTTGCATCCTGTTGAACTGTAGTCAATCCGTCAATCTTTTCCTTGCGACGATGATACCAAGCTGCCAATCCAATGGCATGCTTCCCAACGTGATAAATGGCTGAAGGTGTAAGCTGATAGTCGAGCAGCTGTGCCCTTGAACGAGGGTCGCGTAGCCTGCTTAAGTCGCCAAGTGCATAGTCAAGGCGTGCTCCGAAGTTCCATTTTCCCAACTGACTTGTGCCGATTGCAGCCGTAAGATTAATGTTCTGATGATCGTAGTGGCCTGCTATTGCAGAGCCTGCAAAGTAAGGATTGCTGTTGTATGGACGCATCACATCGGCCCATGCACGGTCTTTGGTGCGCCCCATGTCGAAGCTGAAACGCCCATAACCGTAGAGCCACGTGCCCAACTGCTGGTAACGCTCCGTGCTGAAAGCGAATCCGTTTGCCTCCACACCTTCCTGCATCCGGTGCAGATTGCCCGCCCCGTGACGGTAGTCGAAGGCGGCGTAACCGCGGTTGCTGGTAGAGTCGATGGTGAGTCCGGCCATGTTGGCGGTGTTGCGCCACAACTGCGTGGCATCGTCATAGCGGTATTCTCCTTCTCCTCCGGGTGCATTTTGGGCACCGGCCGGCGTGGCAAGCAACAACAAAGCGAATGCCAGATATGTCATTATCGTCTTCTTTCTACTCATCATATTCGCGTATTCCTATGGTTGTTGATACTTGGAAGTCGTTGCTGCTGTTGTTGGTATCAAGCAAGATACGGTGGCCGTCCTTGCCCTTTCGAGAGGAGGTCTTGCGATAGACCACCTCTCCCGTGTATCCGCCTGCCGACCGGATGGTGATATATCCCGCGTCGAGAT
>ERZ773008.194-NODE-194-length-42698-cov-8.617616_pt1 | contig 42698 bp, 34 predicted proteins | sample MGYA00580664_ERZ773008 | MGnify/ENA primary metagenome ERZ773008 (study PRJEB29015, sample SAMEA2738016) | human oral metagenome | biome: human oral; feature: human-associated habitat; material: dental | place: China | collected 2048 ...
GCGTCGAGGTGGACCACTCCGACGACCGCTTCGGCAAGAAGATCCGCAACGCCTCGAAGGACAAGATCCCCTTCACCCTCATCGCCGGCGGGGAGGACGCCGAGGCCGGTGCCGTCTCCTTCCGGTTCCGCGACGGCGAGCAGTCCAACGGCGTGCCGGTGGCCGAGGCCGTGGAACACATCACCCGCGTCATCGAAACGCGTGTCAACGACCCCGTGGAGGAGAGGATCGCCCGTGGACGAGCACGATGAGCTCCTCGATCCCGGGGGCGTCGTCCCCGGGATCGGCGGTGGCACGGATGCGGATGCTGCAGCCGTCGGGCCGACTGCGCCTCCGGATCGCCCGACGGATCGCGAGGGTCTTGAGGGTCTTGAGGGTCTTGAGGGCACTGTCGTCGATGGCGTGCGCATCGAAGCGCCCTTCCAGCACGCCGACGCCCCCGACCCCTTCGGACGGCTGTGGACTCCCCATCGCATGGTCTACATCGGCGGCCGGGACAAGCCTGAGGACTCCTCTCCCGGCCAGTGCCCCTTCTGCGCGGCGCCCCGGCGGGAGGATCGGCGGGCGCTGATCGTCCATCGCGGCGAGAGCGCCTATGTGCTCATGAACCTCTACCCGTACAACACCGGCCACCTCCTGGTGTGCCCCTATCGTCACATCTCGGACTGGACCGAGGCCTCGGACGCCGAGCGCGCGGAGATCGGGAGGCTGACGGCCCGTGCCATGGAGGTCGTCCGCTCGGTGTCCCACCCCCACGGCTTCAACCTGGGCATGAACCAGGGCGAGGTCGCGGGGGCCGGCATCGCCGCGCATCTCCATCAGCACATCGTTCCGCGCTGGACCGGTGACGCCAACTTCATGCCCATCGTCGGTAAGACGAAGCCCGTTCCCCAGCTCCTGGGCGACCAGCGAGACCGGCTCGCCGCCGCCTGGGGGACTGCTCCCACGACCCGCCGGCGACCTGCGGCACCCCCCGACGAAGACGACCCCGACGAATCTGTAAGGAATCCATGCTCGGACAGCACGGTCGAGGCCTGACCAGGGCACTGCTCACCCGCCCGGCGCTCGCCATGGCGCGAGCCGGGATCACCCCCAACATGCTCACCGTGGCCGGTACGGTCGCGTCGGTGGGCGCGGCCGTGGCGACTCTGCCCCGGGGCCACTTCATCGCGGGACCGCCTCTGCTGGCGGTCGTCCTCGTAGGAGACTCCTTCGACGGCGTTCTCGCCCGCGCAACGGGGCACACGTCCGTGTTCGGGGCCTTCCTCGACTCCACGCTCGATCGTCTCGCCGACGGTGCCGTCTTCGCCTCCCTGGCCGCCTGGGCGGCCCTGACCATGACGTCGGACAGCGCTGCCTTACGCACCGTCACGGTCGTTCTCGCCCTGGTGTGCGTCGTGCTGGCCGCGACGGTGCCCTACGCCCGCGCCCGTGCCGAATCCATCGGCGCCACCGCCTCGGTCGGGATCGCGGAGCGCACGGACCGCCTGGTGGTCGCCCTGGTGGCGACCTTCGCAGTCGGTCTCGGGGCGCCTCAGTGGGTGCTGTCCGCAGCACTCGGCTATGTGGCCCTGGCCTCCTTCATCACTGTGCTCCAGCGCATTGTCGCGGTTCGTCATCAGATGACGGACCGCGCGGCCGTCGGAGCGGACGGCGGCGCCGAACCGGGGGCGGACGCGTGAGCCCGGCCGTCAACGACCTGTACCGATTCGCCTGGCGGCACGTGCACGCGCTGCCGACGCCGGTGGGCTACGGGCTGTTCCGCGCCGGGGCCGATGTCGCGTGGGCACTGCACCGCCTGCACGCGGGAGTCGCCGGAATCGGGCAGCTCGAGAAGAATCTGATGCGCGTCCTGCCCGCGTCCGCCGGCCCGGCGCAGATGCGTCGGGCCTCGCGGAGGGCGATGCGCTCCTACATGCGCTACTTCTACGAGGCCTTCGCCCTGACCGGCACGAGCGAGGAGCAGATCCTCGCGCGTGTGCGCGCCGACTTGTCTCCGCGGTTGCGCACCGATCTGCAGCGGGATTCGATCGTGCTGGCCCTGGGCCACATGGGCAACTGGGACCTGGTCGGCGCCTGGGCGTGCCGACGGCTGTCGACCGTGCTGACCGTGGCAGAGCGTCTCGAACCGGCGGACCTGTTCGACCAGTTCGTCGCCTTCCGCGAGCGACTCGGCATGAGGATCATCGGCCAGGGGCGCGGTGAGAAGGTCTTCGATCGACTCGTCGCCGCCGCCCGGGACGGGGGCCCATACGTCATCCCGCTGCTGGCCGACCGGGACCTGTCGGCCTCCGGCGTGGACGTGGACCTGTGCGGACACACCGCTCGCTTCGCCGCCGGGCCCGCGGCTCTGGCGGAGCGTCTGGACCTGCCCCTGTACACCGGTACGATGCACTACGAGAGGCTCTCGGTCGAGCGTCGCCGGGCGGCGGGATCGCCATGGGGGCTGGTGCTGACCCTGCGCGAGGTGCCGCGGCCTCCGGGACTGAGCGGCCGTGAGCTGATCGTGGCTCATACCCGCGCCTGGGCGGCCGTCATGGGACCGATGCTCGCCGAGCACGCCGTCGATTGGCACATGCTCCAGGCCGTCTTCGACGCGGATCTCGACCACGAGCGTCTTGCACGCGGCCACGCGGCGCAGGAGGGGCGCGAATGAGGATCGGCATCGTGTGCCCGTACTCGTTGGACGCGCCCGGCGGGGTGCAGGCCCATGTCATGGACCTGGCCGCGGAGCTGCGCGGCCGTCGCCACGATGTGCGGGTGCTGGCGCCCGCCGGGGCCGACGCCGACCTGCCCGAGTGGGTCACCTCGGCGGGCGACTCGATCGCCATCCCGTACAACGGTTCGATCGCCCGTCTCAACTTCGGCGCGGCCGTGGCGCGTCGGGCCCGTCGCTGGCTGGACGCCTACGACTTCGATCTGCTTCACATCCACGAGCCGATCACCCCCAGCGTCGGCATGCTCGCCCTTCAGGCCGCCACCTGCCCCGTTGTGGGCACCTTCCACGCCGCCCTGGATCGTTCCCTGGCGCGCGAGCTGCTCTCCCCGGCCACCGTGCCGCTCATGGAGCGGATCACCGCGCGCATAGCCGTCTCCGAGGAGGCGCGCCGCACCCTCATTCAGTACCACGGCGGTGACGCCGTGGTGATCCCCAACGGCGTCTACGTCGCCCCCTTCGCCGCCGCCGCCAAGGACGATCCGCGCTTCGTCGGCACGCCCGAGGCGCCCACCATCTCCTTCCTCGGGCGCCTGGACGAGCCCCGCAAGGGACTGCAGGTGCTGGCTGCGGCCGTTCCCGCCGTCCTGGAGCGCGTCCCCGGGGCCCGGTTCCTCATCGCCGGTCGCGGGGAGGCCGGGGCCCAGCGCGCCGCCCTGGCCCGGTACGGCGATGCCGTGGAGTTCCTCGGCGGAGTCTCGGACGCGGACAAGGCGGCCATGCTCGCCTCGGCCTCGTGCTACGTGGCGCCCCAGACCGGAGGGGAGTCCTTCGGGATCGTTCTGGTGGAGGCCATGGCCGCGGGCACCCGGGTCGTCGCCTCGGACCTGGTGGCCTTCTCCGACGTCCTCGGCTCGGGCGCCTACGGTGCGCTGTTCCGCAACGGGGACGGAGCGGACCTGGCCCGTGCCGTGGTGGAGACGCTCACCGATGCGCCCGCCGCCGACGCCCGGCGCGAGGCCGCGGCCGTCGCCGTTGGGCACTACGACTGGGCGGCCGTCACCGACTCCGTGCTCGACGTCTACGACATGGCGTTGTCGACCGCTCACACCCGAGTGACCGTCGCGCCGGGTTCGCGCACCATCGTGGGGCGTCTGCGCGACGCCCTGGAGGACTGAGCCGTGCCCGACGCCCTGCTGATCGTTCTCGCCGCGGCTCTCGTGCTCCTGGCTCTGGGGTGGTACCTCTACGCCATAGCGCTGAGAGTGGATCGGCTTCACCGGCAGGTCCTCGGCTCACGAGCCACTCTCGAGGCCCAGCTGGTTCACCGCGGCCAGGCCGCCGTCGACCTCGCGGCCGCCGGCGCTCTCGATCCGGCATCCGCCGTTCTGCTGTCCCGCGCCGCGCACGACGTCCTGGACTGCGAGGGCCCGGTCGTCGAGGACGGTCTGGACCCCGACGCCGTCACCGTTCCCGGGCAGCGGAGCCGTGCGCTGGTCGAGTCCGACCTGTCGCGAGTCATCCGGGCGGTGCTGAACGTGCAGGCGCGCGCGGCCCTGACCGCCCGGCCCCTGGCGGCGGAGGCGCTGACGCGTCTCGACAAGGCCTGTTACCGCCTCGTTCTCGCCAGGCGGTTCCACAACACGCACGTGGCCGAGGCGCGGCGTCTGCGCTCCGGCGTCCTCGTGCGCCTGCTGCACCTGGCCGGCCGAGCGCCCATGCCTCAGACCTTCGACATCGACGACGACGCCGCCCCCGTGACGGGTTCCGTCACCTCCGCGGCAGACGATCCCACGAACGGAGGCTCCGCGTGAGTACGCCTGTGACCCCCTCGAACGGCTGGGCCCCGCGTCCCGGCTACCGGCGCTCGGCCTACCCGGCGATCGGTGCGAGCGCGCCGTCGCCGGCCGAGTGGACCCCGCAGGCCGCCTCGGAGCGCCACCAGCACCGCATCGCCACCATCGTGCTCACCACGCTCGGAGGCCTGGGACTGGTCGGCATGCTCGTCTTCATCTTCATCACCTTCTCCGCAGGGCGGTCATCGAGACTGCAGACCGCGGTGCTGCTGGCCCTCGTCCCTCTGATGATCGTCCTGGCGGCGGTCTGGTGGATCGGCAGGTGGGAGCCCGAGCCCCCGGGTCTTCTGGCCGCCGCCTTCCTGTGGGGGGCCGGCCTGGCCACGGTGGGCTCGCTGGTCATCACCACCTCGGCCTCCCTCCTGGTGGCCTCCTCCACCGGCAACCGATCAGGGACGGAGCTCTTCTCCGCGGTCGTCGTGGCGCCCATCGTCGAGGAGTCCACCAAGGCCCTGGGCGTGCTCATCGTCTTCCTGCTGCGGCGCCGCACCTTCAGCGGGCCGGTGGACGGCATCGTCTACGCCTGCGTCGTCGCCGGTGGCTTCGCCTTCGCTGAGAACATTCTGTACTTCGTCAGGGCCGACGACTACCTCGTCGCCACCTTCATCATGCGCGGCCTCTTCTCGCCGTTCGCTCACGTGACCTTCACCGCCTGCACGGGCCTCGCCATCGGTGCGAGCGCGCGCATGCGCTCCTCGCTCGCCTGGATCTGGATGACACCGCTGGGCCTGGTGCCGGCGATCATGCTGCACGCCTTCTGGAACGGGGTCGTGAGCCAGATGTTCATCCTCTATTTCCTCGTCGAGGTGCCCCTGTTCATCATCTGGATCGGGATCGTCATCTGGTTGCGATGGAGTGAGCGCATGACCATGCGTGCACGCCTGTACGACTATCACCGGGCCGGGTGGTACAGCCCCGCCGAGATCACCATGCTCACCACCAACTCGGGGCGCTCGGCGGCCAGGCGGTGGGCCAGGGGGCGGGGGCCGCGGGCATCCGATGCCATGAAGGTCTTCCTGACGTCGTCCTCGGCGCTGGCGCAGTTGCGCCAGCGGGCGATCGACGGACACGCCGAGGTCGATTTCGCTGTGCGGGAGACCTCTCTGCTGGATGCCGTGTCGTCGTCGCGCCGTGTCTTCACCGGCCGGATCGGATCATGACGGCGGGCGCGGGCGGTGCAGCGGCGGCCCCGGACCCGACCGATGGCGGCAGGGATCCCCGCCGCGTCCCGGAGAACTGGCGCGAGCTCGTTGATCCGAGTGAGTGGGCGCTGAACCACGAGGGTCTGCCCTTCCGTCGCGCCGCTCGTGTTATCGTCCTGCGCGACGTCCCGGCTCCGGCGGTGCTGTTGGTGATCGGGCACGACTTCGCCGATGCGGAGCGCTCCTGGGCCTTCACCCCTGGAGGCGGCACGATGCCGGGTGAGAGCTCGAAGCATGCGGCGCTGCGCGAGCTGGCCGAGGAGACCGGCGTGCACCTGACCGCGGCCGACCTGGAGGGGCCCGTCATCGAACGGACCGCGCGCTTCGCCTTCAATCTCGTCACCTGTCGTCAGGATGAGCTGTTCTACCTCGCCCGTCTCGATGCCCGGGCGGCCGCGCGCGCCGACGCCTCCCGCGGTGAGGACGGGCAGATGGACCGCAGCGGGTGGACCGCCGTCGAGCGCGACGTGCTCGACTCGCTGCGATGGTGGCCCCTGGACGAGCTCGACGCCGCCGTCGGTGCGGGGATGATCGTCTATCCCGGCTCCCTGCCCGCGCTCGCCCGGGCACTGCTGCGCGGCTGGGATGGGACGCTGCTCACGATCCGTGAGGAGGACTGAGGAGGAGGACGAGTAGGCTGAACGGGCGCGGTCCGCGGCGGCGTTAGGATGTCCGCGGTTCTTCGTGGGCCGTCTCGGCCCACGGCTGCAGCGTGGCGTCCCGGCGCGGGGCGCGTACCCGGATCGACACCCAGGAGAACACATGTCGGGACACTCCAAGTGGGCCACCACCAAGCACAAGAAGGCCGCCATCGATGCCAAGCGCGGCAAGCTCTTCGCCCGTCTCATCAAGAACATCGAGGTGGCGGCGCGCACCGGCGGCGGGGACCCCACCGGTAACCCCACCCTGTTCGACGCTATTCAGAAGGCCAAGAAGAACTCCGTCCCAGCGGACAACATCACCCGCGCCGTCAAGCGCGGCAGCGGTGAGGAGGCCGGCGGCGCCGACTGGCAGACCATCATGTACGAGGGCTACGGACCCGCCGGGGTCGCCTTCCTCGTCGAGTGCCTCACGGACAACCGCAATCGCGCCGCCTCCGATGTCCGCGTCGCCTTCACCCGCACCGGCGGCAGCCTGGCCGATCCCGGTTCGGTCGCTTACAACTTCTCCCGCAAGGGCGTCGTCGAGATCGCCAAGGCCGACGGCGTCGATGAGGACTCCATCCTCATGGCCGTGCTGGACGCCGGCGCCGAGGAGGTCGTCGAGGGCCCGGAGTCCTTCGAGGTCATCAGCGATCCCTCGGACCTGCTCGCGGTGCGCAGCGCCGTGACCGAGGCGGGTATGGAGTACGACTCCGCCGAGTCCCAGTTCGTCGCCGGCACCAAGGTGGAGGTTGATCTCGACGGCGCGCGGAGGGTCCTGCGGCTCGTCGACGCCCTGGAGGACCTCGACGACGTCCAGAACGTCTTCACCTCGGTGGACATCGCCCCCGAGGTCGCCGCCCGCCTCGACGACGAGTGAGCCCGTCCTGAGCCCCGTGGGCCGCCCCGCCTCCGCACGCGCCACCGTCGCTCAGCAGCGAGTGCTCGGGGTCGATCCCGGGCTCACCCGCTGCGGGCTCGCCTGCGTCGACATCGATGCTCGTCGCCGGGCCGGACTCGTGCAGGCGGGAGTCGTGCGCACACCGCCGTCGCAGAGCCCCGAGCTGCGACTGCTCGCGATCGCGGAGTCGCTCGAGGACTGGATCGCCCGGCTCGGCCCGACCGCCGTGTCCGTCGAGCGCGTCTTCGCCCAGGACAACCTGCGGTCGGTCATCAGCGTCGCCCAAGTGATGGGGGTGGTCATGGTGGCCGGTGCCCGGGCCGGCCTCGAGGTCGCCCAGCACACCCCCAGTGAGGCCAAGGCGGCGGTCACCGGCTCGGGGACGGCCGGCAAGTCGCAGGTGCAGACGATGGTCCAGCGGATCCTGGGACTCGCCGAGCCGCCCAGGCCCGCCGACGCCGCCGACGCCGTCGCCCAGGCCATCTGCCACGGATGGCGCGGCGGCGGCACGGGCGTGGACGGCTCCACCGAGATGGTCTCGGCGGGCGGCTCGGTGAGGGCCTCGGCGCGCACCCCCGCCCAGCAGCGGTGGGCGGCCGCGCAGGCCGCGGCCCGGCGCACGGGTGCCGTTGACCCCCGCTACCGGCGATGACGCCGCGCGCCCAGGCGTGGCCGACGGATCGCCCGCCTGCTGCTAACCTGTGAACAGGTGTTCGACTCGTTGCCGCACCCCTCTCCGCCGCCTCTCCATCACCTCTACGTCACCTCTACGTCAAGGAGCTCGTCCCCATGATCGCCTCACTGCGCGGAACCGTCCTGGAGGTCTCGCTGACCGGGGCGGTCATCGAGGTCGGCGGTCTCGGCATGGCCTTCCAGGCGACGCCCACCACCCTGGCCGGGCTGCGCGCGGGTGAGGAGGGACTCGTCCGCACCGAGCTCATCGTCCGTGAGGACTCCCTGACCCTGTTCGGCTTCGCGGACGCCGACGAGCGCCACTGCTTCCGGGTGCTGCTGGGGGCCAAGGGCGTGGGCGCCAAGCTGGCGTTGGCCGTGCTCGCGGTCCACACCCCCGATGCCCTGCGCCGGGCGATCGCGAGCCGTGACGTCGCCGCGCTCACGCGCGTGCCCGGCCTGGGCCCCAAGGGGGCGCAGCGCGTCATCATCGACGTCGGCGACAAGCTCGGTGCGCCGGCCGGCGAGGAACCGACGCCCGCCGCGGCCCCGGCGCCGGGTGCGGCGCCGCCGAACTCGGATGTCGTCGCCGCCCTGGTCCAGCTCGGTTGGAACGAGGCGATCGCCAGCCGGACCGTGGCCGCCGTCGAGTCGGACGGCTCGGCGGAGGGATCCGAGCCGAGCGTGCCCGAGCTGCTGCGCGCGTCGCTGCGCCGGCTGGGAGGCGGGGGCCGTGGCTGAGGCGCGTCCCGCATCGGGGTCGGAACCCTCGAATCGGCTGGTGGCGGGTGGTGCGGACGACACCGAGCGCGCCGCCGAGGCCGCCCTGCGTCCCAAGCGCCTGGAGGACTTCGTGGGGCAGAAGGTCGTGCGCGGCCAGCTCTCGGTGGTTCTGCGCGCCGCTCTGGCGCGCGGCACCACTCCCGATCACGTCCTGCTATCGGGGCCCCCCGGCCTGGGGAAGACGACTCTGGCCATGATCATCGCCGCCGAGGTCGGAGGCTCCCTGCGTCTGACCTCCGGTCCCGCCATCCAGCATGCCGGGGACCTGGCGGCCATCCTGTCCTCCCTGGAGGAGGGCGACGTCCTGTTCATCGACGAGATCCACCGCCTGGCCCGCACCGCTGAGGAGATGCTCTACCTGGCCATGGAGGACTACCGGGTCGATATCGTCGTGGGCAAGGGCCCGGGCGCGACCTCCATCCCGTTGACCCTTCCCGTCTTCACCGTGGTCGGTGCGACGACTCGCGCGGGGCTGCTCCCCGCGCCGCTGCGCGACCGCTTCGGCTTCACCGGCCACCTGGAGTACTACGACTCGGACGACCTGGCCCGCATCGTCTCCCGCTCCGCCGGCTTGCTCGGTGTGACGATCGACACCGATGCGGCCGAGGAGTTGGCGCGCCGCTCCCGCGGAACGCCCCGTATCGCCAATCGCCTGCTGCGTCGCGTTCAGGACTGGGCGGAGATCCGCGGCACGCCGGGCCACCTCGACCTGGAGGCCGCCCGCGGCGCGTTGAGGGTCTTCGAAGTGGACGCCCTGGGTCTGGATCGGCTGGATCGCTCCGTGCTCCGGGCCCTGTGCTCCCGCTTCTCGGGCAGCCCGGTGGGACTGACGACGCTGGCGGTCAGCGTGGGGGAGGAGCCCGAGACCATCGAGACCGTGGCCGAGCCGTACCTCTTCCGCGAGGGACTGATCGTGCGCACGCCCCGGGGGCGCATGGCCACACCGGCCGCCTACGAGCACATGGGCATGAGCGCTCCGACGGGACCCGATGACGATCACGGGGTCCTGTTCACCTGATCGGCTCACCCGGTCGGGCCGGGCGGCGCGTCGATCGGGCCGCGCATCCCGTATGGTGACGCTGTCCCGTGATCGTAGCGGTCATGTCTCACACCCGACCGTGTCGGCCGGTGGCCTAGACTCTGCACGGTCGTTCCTCTTGGCAAGAGGATCTCTCGAAACAAACGAAAGTCACCTCCATGGATCCTCGAATGCTCTTCATGCTCGCCTTCATGCTGCTCCTGTTCTGGGGCGTGTCGCGCTTGTCGCGCTCGCAGCAGAGGAAGATGCAGGCCGAGCAGGAGCGTCGCACCGACGAGGCGCTCGTGCCCGGGAACTGGGTGCGCACACGCGCCGGCTTCTACGGCACCGTGGTCGAGGTCAGCGGCGACGTCGTGACGCTCGCCACGCCGCTGGGCGACGAGTCGCTGTGGGCCAGGTCCGCGATCGTCGACGCGGAGGAGCCGCCCTTCGCGACCGAGTCCGACGACTCCGGGGAGGATGCCGTCACCGAGGCGGCCGACGCGCCCGACGGCTCGTCCGCCGCCGAGTCGGGTCCCCGGGAGGGGGGCGAGGCCGGCGATGAGACCGATGAGACCGATGAGAAGGGCGTCGAGGCGGCCGATGCTGAAGAGAGTCCCCGCACAGGGGCCTCTCAGGCCTGAACGCATCTCACCAGACATACCTGAGCGGCATGAGCCGCGTCACATCCTGATCCTGAGGAAGGGACCGCGTGTCCACCAAGCAGACGAAGCATCCGGGGCGTCGCCTCCTGGTGCTGCTTCTCATCACCGTGATCGGCTTCGCCGGGCTCTACGCCGGTTCCGCCACCGGCCGCACGTCCATGATTCCGGGACTGGCGCTGGACCTGGAGGGCGGCACCCAGATCATCTTGACGCCCACGACGTCCGACGGTTCCGAGATCACCGACGAGGACGTCAACCAGGCCATCGAGATCATTCGCCAGCGCGTGGACGCCTCCGGCGTCGCCGAGGCGCAGATCTCGCGACAGGGCGGGCAGAACATCGTGGTCTCGCTGCCGGGGACCCCCAGCCAGGACACGCTCGAGCTGGTGCGCACCTCCGCAGTGCTCTACTTCCGCCCGGTCATCAGGATCCTCCCGGGCAGTGCGAGTGAGCTCGCGGAGGCCCAGAATCAGCGCGCCGCCCAGTCCTCCGGCGCCTCGCCGACTCCGAGCGGCTCCGAGGGCGAGGCGTCCACCCAGGGCGGGGCCGAGCAGAGCGAGACCCCCGCCGACAACGGGGCGGAGCCCTCTCAAGCGCCGGCCGAGGACGGGGCCGAGCCGAGCGAGGCGCCCGCCGACGGTGCCACTGAGGCCCCCGGCGACCAGCCGACCTCCGTCACCCCCGAGCAGGTGGCCACGACCGTCGCGGACGTCAATCGCGATGGGACCATCAGTGATGACCCGCTGCCGGCGACCTCGGAGGACAACTCCTCGGACTCGTGGATCAGCGAGAAGATGATCTACGACGCCTACATGACGGACTGCAAGGCGCAGGACAACCTGACCGGTGAGACGCAGGATCCGACCAGGGCCGTCATCTCCTGCGACAAGAACGGGACGGGCCGGGCCTACATCCTCGGCCCCGCGGACATCGCCGGCACCGATATCGCCAACGCCGCCTCCGGCCTGGAGACCACCAGCCAGGGCACGACGACCAACAAGTGGGTCGTGTCCCTCGAGTTCGACGCCGAGGGCACCGAGCAGTTCTCCGCGGTCTCGGAGCGTCTCATCGCCTACCGCGACAAGGCGGCGGCCGCGGGCGGCCAGGCCAACGGGCAGTCCACGGACTCGCAGAAGGCCCAGTTCGCCATCGTGCTGGACGGGTTGACCATCATGTCCTCGGGATTCAACAACGACGTCACCGGCGCCATCACCGATGGCCGTGTCCAGATCACCGGCGACTTCACTCAGGCGCAGGCCAACACCTTGGCCAATCAGCTGTCCTTCGGGTCGCTTCCCCTGAGTTTCACCGTCCAGTCCGAGCAGCAGATCTCCGCGACCCTGGGCACCGAGCAGCTGCGCAACGGCCTGATCGCCGGGCTCATCGGTTTCATCCTCATCATCCTCTACCTGGCCTGGCAGTACCGCGGACTGAGCGTGGTCGCCGTGGCATCCCTCGTCATCGCGGCGGCGGTCACCTATCTGGCGATCGCGCTGCTGAGCTGGTCGATGGGGTACCGCCTGTCACTGGCGGGCGTGGCGGGACTCATCATCTCCATCGGCATCACGATGGACTCCTTCATCATCTACTTCGAGCGCGTGCGCGACGAGGTCCGCAGCGGCCGCACCCTGGTGGCCGCGGTGGACGAGGGCTGGAAGCACGCTCGACAGACGATTATCGTCTCCGACACCGTCAACCTGGTGGCCGCCATCGTGCTGTACTTCCTGGCCGTGGGTGGTGTTCAGGGCTTCGCCTTCACCCTGGGCGTGACCACCGTGGTCGACCTGGCCGTCATCGTCCTGTTCACCCATCCCATGATGGTCTGGATCCTGCGATTCGCGTTCTTCGGCGAGGGGCATCGGCTGTCGGGCCTGGATCCCGAGCACCTCGGGGCGCGCTCGCTGGCGGCCTATGGGAAGGGCCGTCAGGCCGCCATCGACTCCGTCGTCGGCACCCTGGCCCGGCGCAAGGCGGAGGCCCGCAGAAAGGCGGACGGCCGTGATGGGAGCGCCCGCCGGGCCGTCGACGACCGCGCGGATGCGCGAGACGGTGACGGTGCCGACGATGCCGTCGCCTTCGACTCCGCCATCGGAAAGGACGGTGAGACGAAGTGACCTCCCTCGCCGCGCTGGGCAACGATCTCTACTCGGGCAGGACCTCCCTGCCGTTCATCGCCAGACGACGCGTCTGGTACACCATCGCCGTCGTCGTCATCGCCGTCTCCGCCATCCTCGTGGTCAGGCCCGGGCTCAACCCTGGTATCGACTTCAAGGGCGGTTCGGAGATCACCATCACCGGTGTCGCCGATCCGTCGGAGAGCCTCGCCAACGACGTCCTGGCCGACAGGGGGCTGTCCTCGGGCTCGAGCGTGACGACCATGGGCGCGTCCTCCGTCCGGATCCAGGCCAATGAGCTGGACAAGGACCAGCTCGACCCCCTGGCCTCCGCGCTGGCGTCCGCCTACGACGTGGACGCGGATCACGTGTCGGCGACCACCATCGGCCCGACCTGGTCCGCGGACGTGACCAGCAAGGCGGCGCGCGGCCTGGTGCTCTTCTTCCTGCTCGTGGGCGGCCTCATCTGGATCTACTTCCGCACGTGGAAGATGGCGGTGGCGGCTCTGCTCGCCCTGGGCCACGACATCATCGTCACCGTGGGCGTCTACGCCGCCTCGGGCTTCGAAGTCACTCCCGCCACCATTATCGGCGTGCTGACCATTCTGGGATACTCCCTGTACGACACGGTGGTCGTCTTCGACAAGATCCGTGAGAACACCTCCCACTACGAGGCGCAGACGCGCTCGACCTACGCCGAGCTGGCCAATCTCGCGGTCAACCAGACCTTCATCCGATCGATCAACACCTCGGTGGTCGGGGTGCTGCCCGTCGCCTCCCTCCTCGTCGTCGGCGCCTTCATCCTGGGCGCCGGTACCCTGAGGGACATCGCACTGACCCTCTTCATCGGCATGATCGCGGGCACGCTGTCCTCGATCTTCCTGGCCACACCGCTCCTGGTGGACCTGCGCAGCCGTGAGAGGAAGATCGTTGAGCAGGCTGAGCGCGTCGCCGCCGCGCGCGCTGAGCGCGTCGGCCAGGCGGATGACGACGAGGAGGCCCTGGCGGCCATCGCTGCCGTGCCGACGGCCGCCCCGCTCGTTCCCGGGCACCACCTGGGCGTGTCCGCGCAGCCGAAGAGGAAGAAGAGGCGCTCATGACGATCCCCTCCGCCCTGCCGTCCGAGTTGACCCGGCTCGTCCTGGACAACCTTCGTGAGGTGCCGGACTTCCCCCAGCCCGGAGTCCTGTTCCGGGACATCACGCCGTTGCTCGCCGATGGTCGGGCCTTCGCCACCTTCATCGAGGGCCTGGCGGTTCATTACGCCGGTCGGGTGGACGCCGTGGCCGGCTTGGAGTCGCGCGGCTTCATCCTCGCCGCGCCCCTGGCCGTGCGCCTGGGCACCGGTATGCTCACGGTCCGCAAGGGGGGGAAGCTGCCCGGGCCGGTCATCGGCGTCGACTACGCGTTGGAGTACGGCACTGCTCGAATGGAGGTTCGGCCGGACACGGTGGTGCCCGGCCAACGCGTCCTGGTCATCGATGATGTCTTGGCCACCGGCGGTACCGCCGCCGCCTCGATCGAGCTGCTCGAGCGGGCCGGGGCCCGCGTCGAGGCCATCTGCATGGTCCTGGAGCTCGCCGGGCTCGGTGGCCGCGAGAAGCTCCCGGGACGGGCGATCGACTCCGTCGTCACCTTCACCACCGCCTGAGGAGGCCGCGCGCCGGACTCCGTTGCCTCCGGGCCGGGGCGGAGAAGCCGAGCCGCGTTCGACGGCCGGTTCACGGCGTCGCCCGGACCTCTCACGGGCCGCGAGACCGGGCCGCGTCAGGACGCGACCCGGTCTCGCGGCTATGATCCGGTCATGACGGAGACCAGGAGCAGCGACGCCGGCGGGCAGACCGTCGTCCCGGGGTCGCGCGTGCGCAGCCGTCTGGCATGGTTCGGATCACGGGGGCATTCGACGCCTGCGGCCATCGAGCCCCTCATGCGGGCCCTGCGCGCCAATCATCCCAAGGCCGATACGAGTCTCATCGTGCGCGCCTACGAGGTGGCGGAGAAGGCGCATGCCGGTCAGAGGCGCAAGTCCGGCGAGCCGTACATCACCCACCCGGTTGCGGTGGCGACCATCCTGGCCGAGCTCGGGATGACCCCGCAGACCCTCGCCGCCGCCCTGCTGCACGACACCGTGGAGGATACCGACTACTCCCTGGAACGACTGCGCGGCGACTTCGGCGACGAGATCGCCCTGCTCGTCGATGGCGTCACCAAGCTCGACAAGCTCCAGTACGGGGACGCCGCTCAGGCGGAGACGGTTCGCAAGATGATCGTCGCCATGTCCAAGGACATCCGCGTGATCGTCATCAAGCTCGGCGACCGCCTGCACAACGCCCGCACGTGGAAATACGTCTCAGCGGACAATGCCGCCCGCAAGGCCAAGGAGACCCTGGAGATCTACGCCCCGCTCGCGCACCGGCTGGGCATGAATGCCATCAAGTGGGAGCTGGAGGACCGCTCCTTCAAGGCGCTCTACCCGGGCGTGTACGACGAGATCGAGCACATGGTCGCCGAGCGGGCCCCCGCCCGGGAGGAGTACCTGCGCCAGGTTCGCCTCCAGATCGAGGAGGATCTGCGCGTCAGCAAGATCAAGGGAGTCGTCACCGGCCGTCCGAAGCACTATTACTCGATCTATCAGAAGATGATCGTGCGGGGCAAGGAGTTCGACGACATCTACGACTTGGTGGCGGTGCGCGTCATTGTGGACTCCGTCCAGGACTGCTACGCCGTCCTGGGCTCCTTGCACTCCCGATGGACGCCCATGAGCGGGCGCTTCAAGGACTACATCGCGGTGCCCAAGTTCAACCTCTACCAGTCCCTGCACACGACCGTCGTCGGTCCGGGCGGCAAGCCGGTGGAGATCCAGATCCGCACGGCGGAGATGCACCGCATGGCGGAGTACGGCGTGGCCGCTCACTGGAAGTACAAGGAGGATCCGAATGCCACGGGGCCCACGCCGTTGGGTGGCGCCCCCGGGGACTCCGACGCGGGAGAGATGGGATGGCTGCGCCAGCTCGTCGACTGGCAGAAGGAGACGCAGGATCCCACCGAGTTCCTGGACTCGCTGCGCTACGAGATGGCCGGCACCCAGGTCTACGTCTTCACCCCCAAGGGCGATGTCCTGGCGCTGTCCAGTGCCTCCACGCCGGTCGACTTCGCCTACGCCGTGCACACGGAGGTCGGGCACCGCACCGTGGGGGCGCGTGTCAACGGCCGTCTCGTGCCGCTGGACACGAGACTCGAGAACGGCGACACCGTCGAGGTCTTCACCTCCAAGGCGCAGGGCGCCGGTCCCAGCCGGGACTGGCTGACGTTCGTGGGCTCGACCCGCGCGCGCAACAAGATCCGCTCGTGGTTCTCCAAGGAGCGCCGCGAGGAGGCGATCGAGGCGGGCAAGAACGCGATCGCCCGGGCCATGCGCAAGAAGGACCTGCCGATTCAACGACTCATGAGTCATGACTCGCTCATGGACGTGGCCCAGACGCTCGACAAGGGCGATATCGACGGCCTGTACGCGGCTGTCGGCGAGGGGCACGTCTCCGCCCAGCACGTCGTCGAGACCCTCGTGAACGCCATGGGCGGGGAGGCGGGCGCGGAGGAGACCCTCGCGGAGGGCGTCCTGCCGACCAAGGCCACCACGGGGCACCACCGAACCAGGACGGCCGACACCGGCGTCATCGTGGACGGCATGGATGAGGGCGATGTCTACGTCAAGCTCGCCCGATGCTGCACCCCCATGCCCGGAGATCCGATCATCGGTTTCATCACCCGCGGCTCGGGCATCTCGGTGCACCGGAGCGACTGCCAGAATGTCGATCAGCTCAAGCACGAGCCCGAGCGCATCCTGTCGGTGCACTGGGCGGAGCACGCCCAGAGCGCCTACCTCGTCCAGGTCGAGGTCGAGGCCCTGGACCGCGGGGGGTTGCTGGCGGACATCACCCGGGTCCTGGCCGATAACCATGTCAACCTCATGAGCGCCACCATCGGCACGTCGCGCGACCGTGTTGTCACGGCCCGCTTCGTCGTCGAGCTGGCCGAGGCGGGCCATCTGGACTACACGCTGTCGTCTCTGCGGCGCATCGACGGCGTTTTCGAGGCACGTCGCACGACCTCCACCACGCGCCGTCATCACGTCTGAGCCTCGACGGGGCGGGGCCGCCTCCCAGGCGGGTGGTGCGGCGGCATGATGGCGTCGATGATGCGGGTGGCCCGGGGCCGTCCGCGCCGTGCCGCGCCCTGGCAGGTCAGAAGCGCGATGTTGAGACGGTTGCGGCTCAGCCCGGCGTCGCGAGCCCGGATCACCGCCTCCACCGCGCGTGCGGGCGGCGCGGTTCTGGCCACATCGACCACTGCTCGGGCGAGTGCGGAGCAGGGCACGCCCCCGACGGCCTCGACCTCTTCGGGCGGTATCGCCATGCGTGAGTAGGAGATCGCCCGGGTCCAGCCGCGACGGCCCGGGTGGGCCACGTGAATGGTGAGGGGAGGCTCTCCGCCCAGGTGCACCCACATGGCCGACTCCGTGATGATGATGCCGCCGTCGGGCACGGCGGCGGCCAGCGCCCGGGCGCGCGCACCGGCGGTGCGCACCAGGTCGCGAGGCATCGTGATGGCGCCTATGCATGTCAGGATCCGCTCGTCGAGCCCACGGCAGCGCAGCGCTGCCAGTTCCTGGGGCCGTAGGGGACCCAGCGCGGGATCGAAGACGCGGGGCCGGAAACGGGCGAGCACCGCTCGCGCGCTCACGTCGCGTGAGGATCCTGGCGGGCAGGAGGCGCGACTCGGTGCGGAGGTCGTGGACGGCGCGGAGAGCACGGGGAGGACGGGCATGATCCCATGGTGGGGCGGTTCGTTCGCATTGCGCCAGGGATTCGGGGGCTTGTGGACAAGGTCGGCACGCCCCCCGACGAGCGCAGGGGCGGGCACCCGGGCATCGTCTCCGCAGGGGCTCTTGCGCGGATGCGCGAGCAGACGCCCTGGGGCCGGACGTCTCGCGTCGGCCTCAGGGCGTCGCGTCGCCGGTCTCATCGGGGGAGACCGGTGGAATGCGCGTCAGGCGCGGGCGGAGCGGCGCACCTGCTCGAGCCAGGCGCGCCGGGCGGTCAGCGCGGCCTCGGCCTCGGCGACCTTCTTCGCGTCGCCGGCGGACGCGGCTGCCGCGAGGTCCTTCTCCAGCTCGGCGATCGAGCTCTCGAGCTGGCCGGCCAGTCCCTCGGCGCGGGCCTTGGTCTCCGGGTCGGTGCGACGCCACTCGGCGTTCTCCGCCTCGCGGATGGCGTCCTCGACCGCGCGCATGCGGCCCTCGATGCGTCGCAGGGCCGAGCGCGGGACACGACCCGCTTCCTCCCAGGCGTCCTGGATGGGGCGCAGGGCCCTCTTGGCGGACCTGACGTCCTTGACCGGCAGGAGCGCCTCGGCCTTGACGAGGAGGGCCTCCTTGACCTTGAGGTTCTCGGCGTACTCGGCGTCGGCGGCTGCGTCCTTGGCACGGCGCGCGTCGAAGAACACCTGCTGAGCCGCGCGGAACCGGGCCCACAGGGCATCGTCCTCCTTGCGGGATGCGCGGCCCGCCTTCTTCCACTCCTCCAGCAATCCCCGGTACTTGGCGGAGGTCCCCGCCCAATCGGTCGAGCCGGAGAGCTCCTCGGCTCGCTTGATGAGCGCCTCCTTGGCGGCCTTGACCTGCGCCTGCTTGGCGTCGAGCTCACTGAAGAACTGGCGGCGATGGCGGTCGAAGGCGGTGCGCGCGTGACTGAAGCGCTTCCACAGCCCGTCCTCGGTGGGACGGTCCAGGCGCGGGCCGCGGCGCTGGGCCTCCTTCCACCGCTCCAACAGCTCGCGCAACTCGGCACCCGAGCTCTTCCACTGGGTTCGGGCGGGATCCTGGGCGCTGATGGCCTCGGCGCGCTCGACGATGGCGGTGCGATCCTTCAGGGCCTGCTCCTTCGCGGCGGCGCGCTCGGCCGCGACTGCCGCGCGGCGCTCGGCGGCGACGGTTCTGAGGGCGGCGAATCGGGCGCGCAGACCGTCCAGATCGCCGACGGCGGCAGGTTCCGCCAGGGACTGCTCGATCGACTTCAGCGTCGAGTCGATCTCCCGGACGCTGAGCTGCGGCAGGCGGGTCGCGAACAGGTCGACCGTGGCCTTGAGATCCAGGAAGCGTCGCACGTAGAAGGCCATGGCCTCGGCGACGGGCGCATCGGGGAACTGCCCGACCTCGCGCTCGGTGCCGTTGTCCTGGACGTAGACCCTGCCCTCGCCGTCGACACGGCCCCACTTGGCGGCGTCCATGGCCTCCTCGGGGTCGATCTCGGGATCGGCGGGCACGCTCACCGCCTTCGGCGGAGCGGATGGCGAATCCTGCCCGTGGCTCTGCTTCGGGCCACTCCCCGCCTCCGGGGGCTGCGAGCCGGAGGGCTGGGGGGCGACCCCCTCCGCCCCGGTGGGGGCCTGGGCGGTGGAGTCAGTGGAGTCAGGGGACTCGGCCGAATCAGCCTCAACCGATTCGACGGAATCAGCATGGGGACGAGGGACGGCCGCTTCATCCGCGTGTGCGGACCCGCTGTTGTCGACGGCGGTCGAATCGGCCGACTCAGTCGTGTCGGAACCGGCCCCGGCGCCCGCTTCGACAGCGTGCTCACGAGGCGGCTCGGCGTCGACGGTGGTCGCAGCCATGGCGGAGGGGGACTCCTTCGCGGACGTGGTGGTGGAATCCAGGGCGGTCTCGGGCTGCGTGTTCTCAGTCACGTGTGCTCCTTTATGAATTGACGGGGTGGATCCGGAGGAGCCTCCGGCCATTTCCGTTCGCGCCCGGCGGTGCCGGGAGTGTCTTACTGCGGGATGGCAGCAATAACCACCACTCTACGTGCTCGGCGCGGTGCGCGGGACCGCTCGGCATCGGCTCGCGGACGACGATGCGGCCGGAGAGCATCGGCGAGAGCCGGGGAGGAACCGCGGTGGGCGCACCCGATCGCCCCTCGACGCGCTCCGCTGCTACGGTCGCGGGTGACCTCGTTCCCGACTCCGGCACGCTCAGGGCCCCTGCCGTCGCTCCCGTTCCCGACGTCCTGGCCCGCACCGGCGACGTCGGCGACTACCTCGATGCCGTTACCGCGCCCCTGCGATCCATGACCGCGCGCTTCGAGACGATCACCGCAGACTGGCCTCGCGCCCCGACGACAACGCTCTCACCCGCGATTACGACGAGCTCCTCGCGGCCATGACCGCGGCAGATGCATGGAACCTGGACATCCGCATCGCCTCGGTGCTCGCCGGTCTCGGGCTCGGAGGCCTTGCCGAGGCCCCGGCGCGCTCGCGCGAGCCGGCGTCCCTGTCGCCCGGCCAGCGCGGCCGCCTCGCTCTGGCCGCTGCCCTGATCGCCCGCCCCGCCGCGCTCGTCCTGGATGAGCCGACCAATCACCTGGACGACGGGGCGATCGCCTTCCTCTCCGAGACCCTCCACGGTTGGGAGGGACCCGTCCTGCTAGCCAGTCATGACCGCGCCTTCATCGACGACATCGCCACCTGCGTCCTCGACCTCGACACCGCCCCCTGGCAGGCGCTCCTGACCGCCTCCGGTGGCGGACGGGTACCCGGCGTCCACCGCTGCGCCGGCGCCTACACCGACTACCTGGAAGGACAAGGCCCGCGCTCGTGCCTCCCACGAGCGCATCCACGCCGCCCAGCAGGAGGACAAGCGCGCCCTGCGGGCGCACCGGCGCGAGTCCGAGACCATCGGCCACTACGGCACCGCCCTCCACCACGGTGCCCGCACCGAGATCAGGGCCTCCAGGAATCAGGGCCTCCAGGAAGTTCTACGCCGACCGCGCCTCCTCGGCCTCCACCCGACGGCGCCGCAACGACGACCGCCGCCTGGAGGCCCTGGCCTCCGTCGAGGTGCGCAGGCCCCGCTCCTACCGCCTGCGCATCGACCCGCCACCGGTCGCCGCCCGCGACGGCCTGGCGCTCACGGCGCGCGCCGCCACCGTCCCCGGGCGCCTGGCCCCGGTGACCCTCGACCTGCGCGCCGGCGAGCACCTGCTGGTGACCGGCCCCAACGGCTGCGGCAAGACGACCCTGCTGCGCTGGGCCGCCACCGGCGCACCGCCCACCACCGACTCCAGCGGGGCGCTGGCCACGTCCGGTCGTGTCGCCGTCGTGCCCCAGCGGCTGCCGCGCCAGGGCGACCCCGGCCTGGACGGGGCGACGTGGGAGTCGGGCATCGGCCCCATCGGCTCTGGCGTCCTGCACCCCGCCCACTGGTCCCGGTGCGTGGGCGAGCTGTCGGCGGGCAACCAGCGCCGCGTCCAGCTCGCCGCGGCGATCGCCGCCGAGCCCGAGATCCTCATCATCGACGAGCCCACCAACTACCTCGACCTCGACACCACGGAGGCGCTGGAGGCGGCGCTGGCGACCTGGAACGGCACGCTGCTCGTGGCCAGCCACGATCGCTGGCTCGTCGCCCACTGGAGCGGGCCCCGGTTGCGCCTGACGAGTGCGCCGCAGGATCACCGGCCGATGACCCGAGCCGATGAGCCGCGGATGCAACCTCGCCGCGGCGATGTTCATGAGACCCGGACGCGCATAGGCTGACCCCATGATCCTCGAGCGCACAATCGCCCCCGTCTTCGCCGCGAACTGCTACGTCCTGGCGCCCGGGCCGGGCAGCCCCGCGCTGGTCGTAGATCCCGGAGCGGGTGCGGTGCGCGGTGCACTGGCCCTGCTGCGATCGAATCGACTGAGGCTGGGGGCGGTCCTGCTCACTCACGGCCACGCCGATCACGTCTGGGACACCGCCGCCCTCATCGAGGAGGCCCATGACGGGGGGCTACTGGCCGTCGAGGATCCGGCCGATGCTGCAGCATCCGTACCGGTCTACATCCCCGGGCCCGACCACTACCGTCTCGAGGACCCGGACGCGACCACGGGCATCCGCGCGAACGGCATGACCTTCACCGATATGGCCGGAACCCCCTGGCGCAGGCCGAGTGATAGTCGCGTCGTCCCCGCGGAGGCCTTCAACCGCGCAATCGAGTTGGTTCCCGGTGTCCCCATCCGGGCGATCGCCGCACCAGGCCACTCGGAGGGGTCGACGCTCTTCTTCCTCGACGCCTCCTTGACGGACAACGCGCTGCTGCACGAGGCGGAGGCCGTCGAGGACGACCCGTCCGTGGCCGAGGAGGAGCACGACTACCTGGTCGCCCTGGACGGCGACGTCATCTTCAAGGGCTCGGTGGGACGCACCGACCTGCCCGGCGGGGACCAGGTCCAGATGTGGGCCACGCTGCGCTTCCTCGCCTCGGCCGTGAATCCCGAGACGGTGCTGCTGCCCGGGCACGGCGCCGCCACCACCATGGCCCACGAGCATCACGGCAACCCCTATCTGGCCGAGGCCAGGGTGCGCGGCGGGGACCGGCACGTGTGAGCGGTCGGGGAGGCGGGCGGAGCACGATGGGGGAGCAGGGTCGATCGCCGTGAGAGGATGACGCCCATGGCGCACTCCGCACAGGCACGACCGGCTCTCTCCTCCCTCTCCGGCTTCCCCGAATGGCTCCCGGCGGGCCGCGTGGTCGAGCAGCACTTCATCGACACCCTGCGCCGCACCTTCGAGCTTCACGGCTTCAGCGGCGTCGAGACCCGCGCCGTCGAGCCGTTGGGCGAGCTGACCAAGAAGGGCGAGACCTCCAAGGAGGTCTACCTCCTGTCCCGACTGCAGGCCGAGCCCGCGCAGGCATCCGCCGAGGCCGATGCCGCCGACCCCTCCAGGCAGCTGGGCCTGCACTTCGACCTCACGGTCCCCTTCGCCCGCTACGTCCTGGACAACGCGGGCATTCTCCACTTCCCCTTCAAGCGCTACCAGATCCAGAAGGTCTGGCGCGGCGAGCGCCCACAGGAGGGCCGCTTCCGCGAGTTCTACCAGGTGGACATCGACGTCGTCGGCGATGGCGCGCTTCCGCTGCATCATGACGTTGAGATCCCCCTGATCATGCACGAGGCCCTGTCCGCCCTCCCGATCCCGTCGGTCACCATCCATGTGTCCAACCGCAAGGTCGCCCAGGGCTTCTATCAGTGCATGGGGATCGAGGACGACCGACTCGTCGATGTTCTACGTGTGGTCGACAAGATCGACAAGATCGGTGCCGACGATGTCGCCGCCGCGCTCGTCGAGACCGTTGGCGTCACGCGCGCCCAGGCCGAGGCCGCCCTGCGCCTGGCCGCCATCACCGGTACGGATCCCGATGAGCTGCGCGACTCCGTCGCGGCCGCCCTGGGCGCTCGTCAGCCGAACGGGCTCCTGCGGGCGGGGCTGGATGAGCTGAGTGCACTGCTGCGGGCCGCCGCCCGACGTCGTCCGGGCGCCATCGTGGCCGACCTGAAGATCGCCCGCGGTCTGGACTACTACACCGGCACCGTCTACGAGTCCTTCATGGCCGGCCACGAGGACCTCGGAAGCGTGTGCTCGGGCGGCCGTTACGATTCCCTCGCCTCCAATGGCAAGCGCACTTTCCCGGGGGTGGGCATCTCCATCGGGCTGTCGCGCCTGCTGGCCCGCGTCGCGGACGCCGGGCTGGTCGAGGTGAGTCGGGCGGTGCCCACCGCCGTGCTCGTGGCCGTGGCCGATGAGGAGCACCGCGCCGTCTCCGACTCCGTGGCCGATGCTCTGCGGGGGCGCGGCATCGCCGCCGATGTCGCCCCCACGGCCGCCAAGTTCGGAAAGCAGATCAGATTCGCCGACAGGCGCGGCATCCCCTTCGTCTGGTTCCCCGGTGCGGACGGGGTCCCCGACTCGGTGAAGGACATACGCTCCGGCGAGCAGGTCGATGCCGATGCCGCCACGTGGAGGCCGGCGGACGAGGCGGACCTCGCCCCACGACTCCTGATTCCCGTCGAGGGCTCCTTCGACTCTCGCGGATGAGGGCGATGAGAGCGCGGAGCGCGTCGACTGCTGGTCGGAGCCGGTGACCGCGAGGGGGCGACGACGTCCTCGGCGGCGGGCACCGACCGACGTGCGTCGACTCGCGGGGTCAGGCCCCGGTCACCAGCGATCCGAGCGACGCGAGGAGCGATCGTTGCGCTGGAAGCCTCCGCGCTGGCCGCTGTCACGACGGTCCCCTCCGTACGTGCGGCCCTCCCGGCGGTCATTGCCGCCTCGGCGATCGTCCCCGCGGCCGCGGTCCTCCCACCGACCACTGCGACGGTCGTCGCGCCACTTGCTGTGCTGGCCGTGCTGGCCGCGGTCCTCCCACTGGCCGCCGCGACGGTCGCGCTGGCCGTGCTGGCCGCGTCCCTCCCAGCGGTCGCCCCGACCGCGGTCGTCCCGGTGGTCGTCGCGGCGGCGGTCGCGCCAGTCCTCGCGTCGGCCCGTGCGGTGCGAGGCCGCGTCGCCGTACCGGGAGTCGCCGCCATTCCACCCGTGGCCCGGGCCCTGATCGGGACGGATGCGCAGCTCGCGGCCGCCGAAGGTCGCCTGGCCCATGGCGGCCAGCTGCTCCTCGCTCAGCGGGGCGTGGATCTCAACCAGGGAGAAGGACTGGAGGATGTCGATCTTGCCGATGTCGGAACCGGGGATCCCGCCCTCGTTGGCGAGCGCGCCCACGATCGCACCGGGCAGGACCCGGTCGCGGTGTCCGACCTCGATGCGGTAGACGGTGCCAGTGCCGTCCTCGTGCCGGCGCCGGCCGCGCCCGCCGCCGGGCCGGGCCTCGAAGCGGTTGCCGCCGCGGCCGCGGCGATCCTCCCGGTCGCGTCCGCCCTCGAAGGAGGCGGATACGAAGGTGCCCTCGGCGTCGAGGCGCTCCTCGCGGCGTCCGCGCCGCTGCGGTCGGCCATCGTCGTCGCGTCGGCGCGGACCGTCATCGCCCACGGCCAGGGCGAGCAGGGTGGAGGCGAGCTCCGTGGCGTCGATGCCCAGCTCCTCGGTCCTGAGCTCGACCAGATCCCGGTACATGGACAGGCGACCGCGCCCATGACGGACGGCGGCCCTGTCCAGAAGCCTGCGGGCCCGGTGGGAGGAGACGTCGGCGGGGGAGGGCAGGGTGATCTCCTCCAGCTTCGTTCCCGTCAACCGCTCGATCTGGCGGAGCTTGCGCTTCTCCTTGGGCGTCAGGAAGGTGACGGCCTCTCCGTGGCGGCCCGCGCGGCCGGTGCGGCCGATGCGGTGCACGTACGCCTCGGCCTCACGGGGGACGTCGAAGTTGACCACCAGGCCAATGCGGTCCACGTCCAGACCGCGGGCGGCGACGTCGGTGGCCACGAGGACATCGAGAGTGCCGGTGCGCAGGCGCTCGACGAGGCGTTCGCGCTCGCGCTGGGCGACGTCCCCGGAGATGGCGGCCGCCTGGATCCCGCGGCCCGCCAGCTCGATGGCGACGTCCTCCGCGGTGGACTTGGTGCGCACGAAGACGATGGCGGCCTCGGCCTCGGTCACGGCCAGGACGCGGGAGACGGCGCCGATCTTGTGGCGGAAGGGCACGACCGCGTAGGCCTGGTGGACGGTGTCGACCGTGGAGGCCTGGGGGGAGACCTCGATCTGGACCGGATCCGTGAGGTGCTGACGGGCCACGGCCTGGATGGCCGGCGGCATGGTCGCGGAGAACAGGGAGGTGCGCCGCTGCTCGGGCAGGGAGCCCGCGATGGTCTCGACGTCCTCCGCGAAGCCCATGCGGAGCATCTCGTCGGCCTCGTCGAGCACGAAGTACCTCACGTCCTCCAGGACGAGTGCCCCCTTCTCGATGAGGTCGATCACGCGCCCCGGGGTGCCGACGACGACCTGGGCGCCGTCCCTGAGGGCGCCGATCTGCGGACCGTAGGGGGCGCCGCCGTAGACGGCGACGACGTCGAGACCGCGTGAACGGTGCGCCATGTCGGTGATGGCATCCGCGCTCTGGAGGGCGAGCTCACGAGTGGGGGCCAGGACCAGGGCCTGGACGACGGGCTCGCGGGCATCGACGGCGTCCAGCAGGGGCAGGCCGAAGGCGGCGGTCTTGCCCGTGCCGGTCTGGGCGACGCCCACGACGTCGCGGCCCGACAGGAGCACCGGGATGGCCTCGCGCTGAATGTCGGTGGGAGTCCTGTAGCCCATGTCGGTGACGGCCCTGAGCAGGTCCGCGGGCAGGCCGAGGTCGTCGAAGGTGATCTCCTCGGGCGCCTCGGCGTCCGTCTCGGCGCCCCCGGTCGCTCCGGCGGCGTTCTCATCGCCGGAAGCAGCATCGTCGGTGTCGATGAAGGGCGCGTGGCCGTCGACGTCGTCCTCCTCGGTGTCCGCATCGCCGTCGTCGGAGTCGTCCTCCTCCTCGTCCTCGGGATCGGCCTCGGGCGGGGCGAGGTCGACGTCGTCGTCCTCGCCCTCGTGCTCGACGTCCTCGGGGTCCTCGGGGGAGTCCGAGGAGGCCGGGGTCGCGAAGTAGTCCGGAGTGGCGGCGGAGGAGGCCTCCGCCGCATGGGGCGCGGCGACGCTCTCGGCGGGGGCCGCGAGCTCGGCGTCGAAGAGCGTGTCGAGATCCGGTGGGACGCCCATCCCGTCGGAGGACGCAGAAGGGCCAGTGCTGGTGGCAGTCATGAAGATCTTCCCGTATCCGGCCTGCAGTGGGGCCTGTTGCGGAGTGTGGGGGAGGGCGGCTTGCCCTCCGCTCTTGCCGCACCGCACCCACCACACTCGCCCTGCACCACGACCTGTCCTCATGGAGGACGACGGTCACCGATTGGGCTTCACGCACAGACTCACGGGCTGACCGGCTGCACGTGCACGCGCGCTCACCGGCCCCGAACGGGGTTCGCAATGCGGATCGCTCCTCGGAGGAGTCTACGGGCCGGCGCCGTTGAACGGGAGCGCGCGCACGGCGTGACGCAGCACGTCACACGTGAGGACCGTCTCGTCGCGGGAGAGGATCGTCGACGCGGAGTCTCACCGACCCAGTAGGTGCAGGATCCGGCGGCGCAGGTCCTGGAATCGCGAGGACGCCGGGTCCCGCCCCGCATCCTGCGGCACAGCGATGTCCTCGACGACGTGCGCGGGCCGCTCGGACAGGACGACGACGCGTCCCGACAGGCGCAGGGCCTCATCGACGTCGTGCGTCACCAGGAGGGCGGTGAACTGCTGCGAGAGCCACAGGCGCCTGATCTCCTCCTGCAGGGTCAGCCGGGTCAGGGCGTCCAGCTTGCCGAACGGCTCGTCGAGGAGGAACAGGCGGGGGCGGTTCACCAGAGCCCTGGCCAACGACGCCCGTTGCGCCATCCCACCCGACAGAGTCGCGGGATAGGCCTCGGCGAAGTCCCGCAGACCCACGATCTCGAGGGCGGCGGTGATGCGGCGCTCGTCAGCGGCGAGTCGTCCGCGCGCCTGAGGCCCCAGCCCGACATTCTCCCGGACAGTGCGCCAGGGCAGCAGAGTGGCGTCCTGGAAGGCGAGCGCTCGTTCCGGCGCGGGCCCGGTCACGGGCTGCTCATCGACCTCCACGACGCCGGAGCCCGGTGCCTCGAGGCCCGCGAGCAGACGCAGGATCGTCGACTTGCCGCAGCCCGACTGTCCCACGAGGGCCACGAACTCGCCCGGTGCGATGCTCAGATCGATCGCGTCGAGCACCTGCAGCTCGGAGGACTTGGCGGCCTCCGCCTCGTGACGGGCGCGGGCGGCCGGGGACACCATGCGCATCAGGGAGGGGACCCATCCGCGATCGAGGTCGTGGGACAGCGGGTAACGATGCGAGACGCCGCCGAGGTGCACGCGGGCGCCGCGGGAGCGCTGCGAGTGCGGGCGCGGTGGGGCGCCGTCATCATCCGCGGTGGTCCTCGGCTCAGTCATGTCAGCGGATGCTCCTCTCATGAGCGGGCTCACCACCTGACGAGATTCTGCTGCCAGGCCAGCAGCGAGGAGCGCAGCTTGAACAGCAGGACCATCAGGGCGCGGCAGAAGAGGACGAGGACGATGAGCCCCACGTACATCCTCCGGTAGTCGGCCCACCCCTTGACCCAGTTGATGTACCACGCCAGGCCCCGATCGACGCCGACGAGCTCGGCCGTCATGAGAGCGGCCAGGCTCGTGCCCAGCCCAGTGAACAGACCCGTGAGCATGTCGGGCAGAGCCGAGGGGATCGCCACGCGCAGGACGAGGAAGCCGTCGTTCGCGCCCAGCGTGCGGGCCACGTCGATGAAGGACCGGGGAACCGAGCGCGTACCCGCGCGGGTCATCGTCGCCATGGGGAACCAGGCGCCGAATGCGACGATGAACGCCGCTGACAGGTACGTGGACGGCAGAACGAGCACCGCCAGGGGCAGCAGGGCGCTGGCCGGTACCGGCCCGACGGTCTGCAGCAGGGGGTGCAGCCAGTAGTCGGCCCGTGGCGACCATCCCATGAGCAGTCCGGTGATGAAGCCCGCGACCGAGCCGATCACGTAGCCGGTGAGGAGCAGCAGCCCGGAGGACATCAGGCACGTGGCCAGGAGGGTCCAGTCGTCCGCGAACGCCGCGATGAGCACCTCCGGTGCCACGAAGTAGGGCGGGCCGAGCAGGCCGGACTTCACGGTCGACAGCTGCCAGAGGAGGAACCAGCCTCCGCCGAAGGCGATCCACGGCAGGCGGTGCGCGAGAGCGCGCGCAGCGGCGCTCGGCCGCCGCGCCCCGGCGAGCGCGAGCCAGCCCACGAGCCCGGCGAGGAGGAACGCGATGATGACGACCAGCGGTGCGATCGGGGCCGTCCGGGCCCCGACGGCGTCGGGCAGCAGGACAACCGCGGCGAGATGAGCGGTCCACAGGACGACGGCGGCGGTGCCCCACAGGCGCAGTGTTCGGCGGGTGCTCATCGGGTGATGCCCAGATCGGCGTAGACCGCGTCGGCCAGCTCGGCCGCGCCGGCTTCGGCTGAGATGAATCCGGTGCCCTTGAAGTCCTTGATGCCGCTCTCGACGGCGGTCCGGAACTCGACGGCCGAGGCCCTCCACCCGTAGGTCTCGAGGATGTCCTCGATGACCTTCTGGTCGGCGGCGACGTACTCGTTGTCGACCTCGATCCTGGCGATCTCCCGACGGTGGGACTCGTCCTGCGCCAGGTAGTCCGAGCCCTTGAACCACGCCTCCGTCAGCGCCTTGGCCTGCTCGGGCCGCTTGGCGACGAAGTCTCCGTTGAGGGCGACCGAGCAGCAGAAGGGCTCCGCGTCATTGGAGGCCAGAAGCCTCGCCGTACCGTTCAGCACCGGCAGGAGCGGAGCCGGGTCCGAGCCCATAACGGCATCGACGTCGCCGTTCGTCAGACGTGTGCCCAGGGAGTCCTCGTCAATGGTCACCCAGGCGATGTCGCCGCTCTCGGGATCCACATCGAGTCCGGCGTCGGACAGGCCGATGGCGAAGTAGGCGAAGGCCGAGCTGGACAGGGAGGGCACGCCGATCCTCCTGCCCCTGAGGTCGGCCAGCCGAGTGATGGGCGAATCGTTGTTGACGACGAGCCTCAGGCAGCCGGAGTGGAGTCCGCCGGTGAGCCTGGCATTGATGCCGTTGTAGATGGGTTCGAGCCAGGAGAAGAAGATCCCGGGCGCTCCGATGTACTTGCCCGCACTGACCGCGTCCTTGGTGTCCTCGGTGCGCTGGGTTCGGGCCAGCGTCACCTTGAGCCCGGCGTCGTCGAAGTAGCCCTGATGGTAGGCGGCGTACAGCGGGGCCGCGCAGATGTCGCCGCCGATGACCAGCGGAAGCTCCTCCGCGGTGCCGCCGATGCCATGATCGGTTCGGCGGACGGTCAGCCACGCGCCTCCGGCGACGATCGCGGCTGCGGCGATACCACCGCCGATGAGCAGGCGACGACGCGATGTGCGAGCGGTGGGCGGAGGGGAGTCGTCCTCGGCTGCGAGGATCTCGGCGGCGTTCTCGACGGTCACGTCGATGTCGTCGGGGGGCGTGGCGTTCTCGGCGGTCTCGGGGACCCCGGGAGCTCCGGGGGAGGGGGTGCCGGGCGAGCCGGCGGATGGCGTGTCGGAAGAGGCGGAGGAGGGCATGGGTTCTCCTGGACGGGGCGGTGGATGCAGGGATGTCGTCCGGCGAAGAGCGAGGAGAGGCTGCCAGGCGCGTGGGCGGGAACGATCGAGACGGACCGGTTTCACGGGCTATGAGCTCGCACTGGTCATGATTCGCGACTCGGACCGGGCGGGGAGCTGAGCCCGTCCATGAGAGGCGCGCACCGGCAGAGGAAGAAGCGATTCGGTGCTCCTCGTTCCTCTGGGAGGCGCTGACTGCTGACTCCCATGGGCCCGGCGATCGCCCGCACCGTGCGGACGAGAGGTCAGAGCGCCTGACAGTGGCAACACATGCGAGGACCGCGCATGACGGCAGTCGTCCGAGCGCCGCGAGTGGTGCGAGTCGTCGAGACGGAGCGTGCCATGGCCCGGACGATACGCCCCCGGGTGCGCGTCGCACGAGTCGCCGGGACGTGGTGCGGGTCATGGCGCGGGCATCGTGCGGGCATCGTGCGGACCGCGGCACTTGCCGTGGCCCCGGGCCATGACGCGGCGACGCGGACGGGGCCGACAATTCTCTCGATGCCCCGGCGCGGCTCTCGCTACACAGTTGTTACCAAGATGAGACCTTTGCGGCGACGGGCTCGGCAGCTGTCCGACCGGATCGTCAGGGAAAGGTATATCGTTGAAATGACGGGCGAAGGTTCGTGTGCGCAGTTGCAGCGGCGGGAGCGGCGCGGTCCGTCGGCTTCGGTCTCGGCCGGCTTTAATGCCGCCTGCGGTGACGATACGATTTCTTTCGCCGGTTACTGGTCGGTCACGGCACCCGTGCTCGGCGGGATCGGTCTCCCACCGCCGCAGCGGCCCCTGAGCTCTCGCGACACGACCCGTACCCATCGAGCCCATCGACGAGAGTCACTGCATGACACGCTCAGAGTGCTACGCCGCGTTGCGCCGCGGGGTCAGGTCCCCCGTGCGCGCCGCGCTCGTGCTTCCCGTGGTGGCGGGAGCAGTACTGACGACGAGCGCAGGTGCGGGAGGAGGTGCCGCGGTGGCCGAGCCCGGCGCGCGTGCCGGGGGCGTCCGCACGACCCTCGCGGTTGCCGGCAACGGGATCCTTCGCAGCGATGGTGCGAGCAGCACTGCGATCGGGCCCGGGGCCGGAGGGGATCCCTCCGCGGCTCCGGAACCCACGGCGGGCGCGTGCGAGGAGGACGGCGCGCGCGTGGTCATCGGGGACGGTGATGACGCCGAGCCCGTCTTCGACCCGGGGACCTCACTTCGCATCGCAGGCAGTGCCTGGTGCGTTGACGGCCGGCTCGCTCGGGGGGAGCGGACTCTTCACCTTCGCCTGGTCGCGGTGGGCGGCTACGCGTTCCGCGAGGAGGCCCTGCTCCCCGTCACGTTCAGCGATGGCGTCTTCGACGCCTCCATCCGGATCGATGATCTCCTGTCGGGACGCGAACCCGGCGCCTATTACGTGTCCGCCACCGTCGACTCGCGGTTCTACGTCGGCACCAACCAGTTCCGGATCGCCGAGCCCGCCGCGGCCCCGGTCGATGGCTCCGCGTCGGCGCCGGCCGACGAGCCCCCGGCGGAGGCGACCGGCGATGCCCCCGTGCCGCCGACCGACCCCTCTGCGCAACCGAGCGCTGAGCCTGTTCCGGAGCCTCCGCCCTCGACGGCGCCTGATCCCGTCGACGCCCCAGAACCCACCACACCCACCACGGCACCGCTGGCGGAGGCCGATTCGGAACCGACCGACGGACCCGTGCCGACACCGAGTCCGGGGCCGACCGATGCCCCTGCCACTCCTGCTCCGGATTCGACGGCGTCGACGGCGGCGTCCGAGCCCGCCACCCCCACCACCACGGCATCTCCTGCGGAGCCCGTTCCGGAGCCGACGCCGGAGGCCTCGGCGTCCGAGACCGGTTCGGGCGAGGAATCCCCGGGACCTCCCGACGGACCGGGCTCGGAGACGACGCCCGCCGCAAGCCCGATCGCGACGTCGCGTCCCGAGACGTCGCGTCCCGATGAGGGGAATCCGCGCGGGGGCCGGCTCCCATCGCCGGGTTCGGACGGAGCCGCGGACGATCCGGGGGAGCGGAGCGCTGCTCCCACCATGGCACCCCCATCCGAGCCTTCTGAGCCCGGGAGCGCCTCCGCATCGGACGCCGAGGCGGGTCGGGGACGACCATCCGAGAGGCCCACGGCCCCTGTGAAGGACGCCAGTGAGCTCGACGCCTCCAACGCCGGCTCCCTGTCGGGGACTCGTCGCGGCAATGTCGTGACGCTGATACTCCCGTCGGACAAAGCCGAGAAGGACGACTGGGTCGCGGTCTTCCTCTTCCCCGAGGAAACGACTCCGGGATGGACGCAGGTCGACGCCGACAACTCCGTGTCGATCGACGTCTCCGACCTCGCGGCCGGCACCTATCAACTCGCCGTCTGCGACAGGGAGTCCCGTCTGCTCGGGTGGGCGCAGCTCGAGATCACCACCGCGGCCGGCAGCACCTCCGAGCCGGCGAGGATGACGGTGGGGACGGCGACCGCGCACGGCTCGAGCGCACTGGGTCGGGACGACTGGATGCTCGTCTCCGCGGGCGGGCTCCTCCTCGTGGGTGCGGCATCCTTCCTGGTCCTCGCGCGCCCAGCACTGGCAGGCCGTAGGCGGTAGAAGCGCGCGGGGCGACACGAGCCAGTGAAGAGGACGCACGCAGAACTGCGACCGGTGCGCAGGGCCCTCCCGGCACGGGCCCTGAGGCACGTGGCGCCCCGCGCTCTCTCGGCCCTCCTGCGACGTGGTGCGGCGCTGGCGGTCTTCGCACTGGTGGTGGTGTCCGCACTGGCCCCCGATACGGCGTGTCCGCCGGCGTCCGGCGCGGAGACCGGCGAGTCGACCACCGGTACGGCCTCGACCGTCAGTCCCTCGACAGTGGCGGTCGGCGGGACTCTGACGTATACGCTGTCCGGCTTCCCGCCCGGGGCCGCCATCCGGATCTCGGTCGACGATGGCGTGTTCGGCAACCAGGCCCGCGGCCAGGACGTCGTCGGAGTCACCACAGTCAATGAGAACGGGGCCACCTCCGGGGCCGTCGAGTTGCCCGGTCATGTCGCCAAGGGCGTTCATTGGCTTCGATTCGAGGTCTCGGCCGGTCGGGACGTGCCGACCAATGAGGTGAGCACTCTGGACTACACGAACAAGAGCCCCTACTTCACCGTCGGAGACGTGACGATCATCGGCGGTTCCGGTGCGGCCACCGCGACAGCGCCCGCCCCCGCACCGACCTCCTCACCGATGATCGGGACCCCGGAGCCGGCGGAACCCGCGGGGTCTGAGGCGTCCGGCACCGCGGTGCCGGACGTCCCCGACGCCCCGGATGGCTCTCGTACGACGCAGGTCGACATCACGACCGGCGAGGAGGACGCGCAGGCCTCCGCCGTTGAGGTCGGGGCGAGGACCTTCCCGACCGTCGGCGCGTCCGCCCTCCTGCTCGTGAGCCTGCTGGTGCTGCTGGTCGTCATCGGCCTGATGAACAGTCGTCGGTTCGCGGCGGACAAGGCGACCTCCTCGCGGGCCGCCGGTTGAGGGACGCCGGTCGACCCGATCGCGGTCCCGCCCGATGCCCGGTCGCACCGGCATGGGCTTCGACGCGCGGAGACGGGCCCGGCATAGGATCGTGGACGGCGCCCGCTCGTCTCGCGGCGCGCCCCGACGAGCACCGGCTCAGTGCTCCCAGTGGAAGGAACACAGCACCATGCTGCGAACTCGCACCGCGGGCTCCCTGCGCGCCGCCGACATCGGCCAGGTCGTCACTCTCACCGGCTGGGTCGATCGCCGTCGCGATCATGGCGGCGTGGCCTTCGTCGACCTGCGCGACGCGTCCGGCATCGCCCAGGTGGTGATCCGCGAGGAGATCGCCCACGACCTGCGCGCCGAGTACGTCCTCAGGATCACCGGCGAGGTGGCGAAGCGCCCCGAGGGCAACGCGAACCCGAGTCTGCCCACCGGCGAGATCGAAGTGGTCGTCACCGATGTCGAGATCCTCAATCCCGCGGCTCCGCTGCCCTTCCAGATCTCCGATCACGCCGAGGACGTGGGCCGGGTCGGAGAGGAGGCGCGGTTGAAGCACCGCTACCTCGACCTGCGCCGCTCCTCCATGCAGCACGCCATGCGCCTGCGCGCCAAGGTCAACCAGGTCGCTCGTCGAGTGCTGGACTCCCACGGCTTCGTTGAGATCGAGACCCCCACCCTCACCCGCTCCACCCCCGAGGGCGCGCGCGACTTCCTCGTCCCCGCCCGCCTGGCGCCGGGCTCCTGGTACGCCCTGCCGCAGAGCCCGCAGCTGTTCAAGCAGTTGCTCATGGTCGCCGGCATGGAGCGCTACTACCAGATCGCCCGCTGCTACCGCGACGAGGACTTCCGGGCCGACCGCCAGCCGGAGTTCACCCAGCTCGACGTGGAGATGAGCTTCGTCGACCAGGAGGACGTCATCATGGTGGCCGAGGACGTTCTGAGGGAGATCTGGACCCTTATCGGCCACGACCTGCCCACGCCGATTCCGCGCATGACCTACGAGGAGGCGATGACGAGGTTCGGCTCCGACAAGCCGGACCTGCGCTTCGGCTGCGAGTTGGTCGAGCTCACCGACTACTTCAGGAGCACCACGTTCCGCGTCTTCCAGAACCCCTACGTGGGCGCCGTCGTCATGCCCGGTGGCGCCTCCCAGTCCCGTCGCACCTTCGACGCCTGGCAGGACTGGGCCAGGCAGCGCGGTGCCAGGGGTCTGGCCTACGTCACCGTCGCCGAGGACGGGACCCTCGGCGGGCCGGTCGCCAAGAACATCACCGATGCCGAGCGGGCCGGCCTGGCCCGGGCGGCCGGTGCCGAGCCCGGCGACTGCATCTTCTTCGCCGCGGGGATCGCGGATGCGTCCCGCGCCCTGCTGGGCGCGGCGCGTCTGGAGATCGCCAGGCGCTGCGGGCTCATCGACAACGACGAGTGGTCCTTCGTGTGGGTCGTGGACGCGCCCCTGTTCAAGCCCTCGGCCGAGGCCCGGGCGGAGGGCGACGTCGCGCTGGGGGGATCCGCCTGGACGGCGGTGCACCACGCCTTCACCTCGCCCAAGCCCGAGTGCCTGGACACCTTCGACACGGATCCCGGCAGCGCACTGGCCTACGCCTACGACATCGTGTGCAACGGCAACGAGCTCGGCGGGGGCTCGATCCGCATCCACCGCCGTGATATCCAGGAGCGGGTTTTCAAGGTGATGGGCGTGGACGAGGCGGAGGCGCAGGAGAAATTCGGCTTCCTCCTGGACGCCTTCGCCTTCGGGGCCCCGCCGCACGGCGGCATCGCCTTCGGCTGGGATCGTATCGTCGCCCTGCTGACCGGGGCGGACTCGATTCGCGACGTCATCGCCTTCCCGAAGATCGGCGCGGGCTGGGACCCGCTCACCGACGCGCCCGCCCCGATCACCTCGGCTCAGCGCAGGGAGGCCGGCGTCGACGCCGCCCCGGAGTCCGCGGGGGGCTGATGCAGCGCCGTGCGTCCTCGGCGTTGAAGGCCCCGGATCCCTCAGAGGGGCTCCGGGGCCTTCCCGGGCCTGCGGGGCGGGGAATCGGCGGCGCTCCCGGACTCCTCCGCGCCCCGGGCCATGAGGAGACGATGCGCGAGGCGGGCCTCGCCCCTCAGGTCGTCCCCTACGGGGTACGTGGCCGACGAAGCGGTTCAAGCGGCTCGCAGCCCTCCACGGTCACCACCGCGGCGAGGACGGCGCCGATCGGGCGCACGGCGGCCATGCCGATACCTGACGAGTGACGGAGCTCTCAGGCCGCGTGGGCGCAGGTGGGGCAGGAGCAGTCCTCGCATGTGCACGAGGAGCAGGAGTCGTCGCAGTGCTCGCAGGAGCAGACGTTGTGGTTGCAGGTGGGGCAGGTGCAGTCGGAGCACTCGCACATGGCGCAGGAGTCCGAGCAGTGCGGGCAGTCGCAGGTATCGCACTCGTCGTAGTGACCATTGTCCTCGTGGTGGAGGTGCCCGTTGTGAAGGTAGTCGACGTGGTCCTCGTGAATGATGGCCAGATGGCCGCAGTTCGGGCCGTGCGTGTGGTGGTGGGTCTCAGCGGGACGGTGCTCGAGTGTGGCGGGCATGTGAATCTCCTGATCCTGATGATGGCGCAGCGTCGTGCGGCTGCATTATTAATTCGTGAGAACCATAAGAGGGAGCAGGTCGGAATGCCAAACATGAAAACGTCTCTCATCTGCTTGCGGCGGCGGAGTGAATCGTGCCGACTAATGCGGTCCTGGAATGCAAATCATTTTCACGAGATTGCGGGGCGCAGATTCGCTTCGGAATCGATTACGGAATCGCATGGGATCGCTATGGGATCGTGCGGCTCGCGTCCGGCGAGGGCCGCTCCGCCTGTCGGCTACCGCGTCGCGCGGATCTGGAGCACAATGAGGCTATGTCGCGATACATCGAGCTCCATCCCGTCAACCCGCAGGCCCGCCTCGTCGACAAGGTCGTCGCCGTGCTGCGCGACGGCGGACTGATAGCCTACCCCACTGATTCGGGCTACGCCCTCGCCTGCGCTCCCGGGAACAAGGAGGGGCTGGATCGCATCCGCGCCATCCGCCGGCTCGACAGCAAGCACAACTTCACCTTCGTGTGCGCGAGCTTCGCCCAGGTCGGTCCGGTGGCGATCGTCGGCAACAACGCCTTTCGTCTCATCAAGCGTCTGACTCCCGGACCGTGGACCTTCATCCTCAAGGGCACCAAGGACGTGCCCCGGATGACGCTCAATCCGAAGAAGCACACCCTGGGAGTGCGTATTCCGGACCACGCGATCACCCAGGCTCTCGTCGCCGGCTTCGACGCCCCCATCCTGTCGTCGACCTTCATCCGCCCCGGGAGGAACGAGCCGGAGAGCTCGGGATGGGAGATCGAGGACGCCCTGGGCCACCTCGTGGACGTCGTCATCGAGGGCCCCGTCGGCTCCACCGAGCCCACCACCGTCGTCGATCTGACCGACGACGCTCCCGAGGTCATGCGTGAGGGATCGGGGGACATCGCTCTACTGTGAGTGCGGGGCCGGCTGGATTGTCGGCTCCGCAGGTCGCGCTCGTCTCCGTCTCGCATTGTCTCTTGCACGGGCTCGTGGTGCTCTTCGGGGCGCCGCGGGCCCGTGCGCGTGAGCGCCTCCTCGATGGCGGTCGCGGTCGCCGCAGTCGCCGCGGGCCGTCAGGCCGGCTCGATCGCGGAGTACGAGCCGGTGTACCGGCTCCGAATCCGCTGCAGGAAAACCGGCGCCCACCAGTTCCAGCGCCCGAGCAGGCCCATGGTCGCGGGTACGAAGAGCATGCGCACCACCGTGGCGTCCAGCCCCACCGTGACCGCCAGGGCCAGGCCGATCTCCTTGACGATGAGCAGCTCGCCGGACACGAAGCCGAGGAACACGATCACCATGATGAGGGCCGCCGAGGTCACGATGCGTCCCGACCGCTGCAGCCCTCTCTCGACTGCGGTGTCGTTGTCGTCCCCGCTGTCCCAGTACTCCTTGATCCTGGCCAGGATGAAGACCTCGTAGTCCATCGCCAGGCCGAAGCCCACGCCGACCGCCGTCACGATGACGTACGCCTCGACGCCGCCGATCGGGGTGAAGCCGAGCAGTCCGCTGAGATGACCGTCCTGGAACACCCACACCAGCACGCCCAGCGAGGCCGCCAGTGAGACGGCATTGACCAGTAGCGCCTTGATCGGCACGAGCACGGAGCCGGTCATGGAGAACAGGAGCACGAAGGTCGCCAGCACCAGCGCTCCGGTCACCCAGGGCAGTCCGTGGATGAGGATCTGCCGGAAGTCGAACTGGCTGGCGGCCTGGCCCGTGATCCAGGCGTCCGCAGGGGCGTCCAGGGCGCGGATCGAGGCGACGGCGCGCTCGGCGGTGGTCGAGGACGCCTCGCCCTCGAGGTCGAGATAGACCACCGTGTAGTCGCCCGCGGTCGCCGATCGCAGCACGTGCACGACGCCGCCCGCGGAGGCGACCTGATCATTGATGTAGGACGTGACCCGATCACCGGTCGCGGCGATGATGAGCGTTGCATCCTCCTCCGTGGCCGCCGGATAGTCCTCCTGCAGGGTCGTCAGGTACGTGCGCTGGTCGGATTGGGGCGGCAGGAGCTCGGTGGTGGAGGTCAGCATGTGCAGTCCGCGCAGGGGCGAGGCGAGAACCACCAGAAGTGCGATGCAGGCGACGAAGACGACCCAGGGCATCCGATGGACCTGATGGGCGATCCAGGCGAAGGCTCCGGAGTCGGAGGAGTCGCGGCCCGACGGCCGCCGGCGCGCGGCCGGCCTCAGGAGCCGCTGCAGCGCGGCGGGACGCAGAAGCCGTCGTCCCAGGAGCACCAGCAGCGCGGGGACCAGGGTCAGAGCCGCGGCGACGGCGATCAGGGCGACCGCCATGCCCGCCACCCCGATGGACCAGAGGATGCCGGTGCCCATGAGCACCAGGCCCATGAGAGCCGCAACCACCGTCAGTCCGGAGAACAGCACGGTGCGTCCCGCCGTTGTCAACGTCGTCGCCATGCACTGGGCGATGAGCGGGTCCCGCCGACCGGTGCGTGGTCGGCGCAGGCGCCCGTCGCCCGTGGACTCGATCTCATCCCGGCTGCGGGCGAGCTCCTCGCGATAGCGGGATGTCAGAAGCAGTCCGTAGTCGATGGACAGACCCAGACCGATGATCGAGATGATATTGACGACGAAGGACTGCAAGTCGGTGAAGAAGCTGAGCGCGTAGAGCACTCCCAGCGAGCCGGCGATCGATGCCAGGGCTCCGAGCAGGGGCATGCCGGCGACGAGGAAGCCTCCGAAGACCAGGACCATGACCAGCAGCGCCAGGGGCAGGGAGATGAGCTCTCCTCTGATCAGGTCCTCGGCGACCTGATCATTGACGGCCCGGGACATGAGCGCCTTGTCGGAGACGACCCCCGTGACCCGGGGACTGATGGCGCGCAGCTCCTCGGGGACCGCGCTCAGCCGGTCCTCCACCCTGCGCGTCAGGCTCGCGACCTCCTCCTGGTAGGCCTCGTCGTCGGCGGGGGCGACCTTGTCCCCGTTGGGGTTGACGGTCACGATCATGAGGAAGCCATCCAGGTCGGTGGACGCCAGGGCCTGCGCCGCGGGCTCGGAGAGCATGCCGGGGACGACGAAGGGGTCGAGCACATTCTGCTCGCCCACCAGGGCCCGCAGATCGGCATGCGCCTCGGCCAGCGCGGAGGCGATCCGCTGCTGCATCTCGGTATCGGAAATGTCGACACCGGTGACCAGCAGGCTCACGGTCTGCGAGTCGCCGGCCAGGGTGCGCAGGATCTGCTCGCCCTGGGCGCTCTGGGTGCCCGAGACCTCCGGGTCGCCGGCCTCGAGCCGATCGAAGAGGGCGGTGCCCCCCAGGCCGCCGAAGGAGACGACGAGGAGCGTGACGGCGAGCACTGCCCACGTACCGACGACGTACCAGGCGTTCTTGACGACGCGACGGGAGAGCCAGACGAGCATGCTTGCATTGTCGCAGACAGGCGCCCCTGGTCGTCGCAGGGGCGCTCCGCGGTCCGCGTCCCGATCGCCGGCGCCGCATCGTCGGGACCTGCGGGGCCCGTGGAGGGTCTAGGGTCTCGGGCATGGACCTGTTCGAGAGCGCCGGAACGGACGATACCGGTCTGCCGTCGGACGCCCATGCCCCGTTGGCCGTGCGCATGCGCCCGCGCGAGCTGGACGAGGTCGTCGGCCAGGATCATCTCCTCGCGCCGGGCTCCCCGTTGCGGCGCCTGGTGGAGTTTTCCGGCGGCGACGCGCGCGGCGCCGGCGTCTCCAGCGTCGTCCTGTGGGGGCCGCCGGGCACCGGCAAGACGACCCTGGCCTACCTCGTCGCCAGGGGGAGCGGGCGCCGGTTCGTCGAGCTGTCCGCGGTGAGCGCGGGTGTCAAGGACATCCGTCGGGTCGTGGCGGACGCGCGCCGCCGGCTCGTCGCCGGCGGTGAGGAGACCGTCCTCTTCGTCGATGAGGTCCACCGCTTCTCCCGCTCCCAGCAGGACGCCCTGCTGCCCGGCGTCGAGAACCGCTGGGTCGCGCTCGTCGCCGCCACCACCGAGAACCCGAGCTTCTCCGTGGTCTCGCCCCTCCTGTCCCGGTCCCTGCTGCTCACCCTCCAGCCTCTGGATGCCGAGGCGATCCGAGCTCTGGTCGATCGCGCGATCGCGGATGAGCGCGGGCTGGGCGGTGCCGTCGCCGTCGATGACGAGGCCCGCGAGCAGATCGTGCGCATGGCGGGCTCGGATGCGCGCAAGTCCCTGACCATCCTCGAGGCCGCGGCCGGCGCGGCCCTGGCGGAGGGCGCTCCGGTGCCGGAGCGGGCGCGGGGCGGGTCGGATCCGGCCGACCCGGCCGATGGGGAGCGGGTCCGCCCGCTCGTCACGCTGGCGGATGTCGAGCGCGCCGCCGATATCGCCGCCGTGCGCTACGACCGGGCGGGGGATCAGCACTACGACGTCGTCAGCGCCTTCATCAAGTCCATGCGCGGCTCCGATCCGGATGCCACCCTCCACTACCTGGCGCGAATGGTCGCCGCCGGGGAGGACCCCCGCTACATCGCGCGGCGCATCACGATCCACGCGGCCGAGGACGTGGGCCTGGCCGACCCCGCCGTGCTCACCACCGCGGTCGCCGCCCAGCAGGCCGTCGCGCTCATCGGCATGCCCGAGGCCCAGCTGGTCCTCGCCCAGGCCGCCCTGGCGGTGGCCACGGCGCCGAAGTCCAACGCCGTCACGCTCGGCATCGGCCGGGCCCTGACGGATGTGCGTGCCGGCCGGGGCGGCCGGGTTCCACCGCACCTCCGCGATGCCCACTACGCGGGCGCCGAGCGCCTGGGGCACGGTCGGGAGTACCTGTACCCGCACGACTTCCCGCACGGCGTCGTCGCCCAGCACTACCTGCCCGACGACCTGGCCGGACAGCGCTACTACGAGCCGACCGGCAACGGCTTCGAGAGACAGCTGGCCTCCCGCCTGGAGGCCGTGCGCCGCATCCTGGACCGACGATGAGCGCGACGACCGTTCCGGGGAATCCCGCGGGGGGCTCAGGCGGCGCGCGCAGGACGGGCCTGGTCCTGCTCACGGGAGCGGGCGCCGGCTTCCTGTCCGGTCTGTTCGGCGTCGGTGGCGGACTGGTCATCGTCCCCGCGCTCATGACCGTGCTCGGCATGAGTCAGCGTCGGGCGGCGGCCACCTCCCTGGCCGCCATCGTGCTCACCGCCGCCGTCGGCTCGGTCTCCTACGGGGCGCGCGGCGAGGTCTCGCTCCTCGCGGCGGGACTCCTGGTCGTCGGCGCGCTCGTCGGCGCGCAGGCGGGAGTCCTGGCGCTGCGGCGCCTGCCCGAGTGGACGCTGCCCTGGATCTTCATCGGCTTCGCCGTCCTCGTCGTCGTCTCCATGCGATTGCGCGCGCCCGTTCGCGAGGCGGCGCTCGTGCTCGACGGACCGCGCGCCGCCGCCCTGATCGTGGTCGGGGTGGTCGCAGGCATCCTGTCCGGGCTCGTCGGCGTGGGCGGGGGCGCCGTCATCGTGCCCGGCCTCGAGCTTCTCGTCGGCGTGGGCGACCTCCTGGCCCGGGGCACCTCACTGCTCGTCATGATCCCGACCGCCGTCACCGGGACATGGGCCAATCTCAGGCACGGCGTCGTGGACCTGAGGCCCGGCCTGGTCGTCGGGCTCGGCGCCGTCCTCGCCGCCCCGGGCGGAGCCGCTGCGGCCGCTCGTATCAGTCCGGCAACCGGCACTCTCCTGTTCGACCTGTTCCTCCTGGGCGTCGTCGTCAGCACGCTGCGCAGGGAGCGCGCGCGTCGGCGCGCACGGGTTCGGGCGATCGGGCCCGGGCTCGAATGACACCGAACGGCTCCGGAGAACGCTGGACGGCGCTGGACGGCGCTGAACGAGGCTGAACGACGCTGGCTGAGGATCGGCTCACAACCGGGCTCCGTAAGGTGCGTGTGGGACTCGTCGAACGGTAAAGTGCCCGAGTTGTCGTTGCGCGCGGTGCTTCTGAGTGCCGACGAGTCTCGGGGTCTCCTCCAGCGCCGGGTGACGTGCGCGGCGGCAGTCCTGGGGTCTCAGCCCGCGCAGGCCGGCCCCGCGTCCCGGGCCTTTGCCAGTGACGTGCGATTGTCCATTCCGACAGGAAGAAGAACGAAGAACCATGAGCTCCTCCCGCTCCCGCCGTCAGGTGCGCCTGTCCCGCGCCCTCGGCATCCCGCTGACGCCCAAGGCCGTGCGCTACTTCGAGAAGCGCCCCTACGGCCCCGGCGAGCACGGCCGCGCCCGCCGTCGTGCCGAGTCCGACTACGCCGTCCGCTTGAAGGAGAAGCAGCGTCTGCGCGCCCAGTACGGCATTCGCGAGGCTCAGCTCCAGCGCGTCTTCAAGGAGGCCCGCCGTGAGAAGGGCCTGACCGGTGAGTCCCTGGTCGAGCTGCTCGAGATGCGCCTGGACGCCCTCGTTCTGCGCTCGGGCTTCGCCCGCACCATCGCCCAGGCCCGCCAGGTCGTCGTCCACCGCCACATCCTCGTCGACGGCAGGGTCGTGGACCGCCCCTCCTTCCGCGTCAAGCCCGGGCAGACCATTCAGGTCCGCCCGCGCTCCCAGGTGATGACCCCCTTCCAGATCGCCGCCGCCGGCACCCACCGGGATGTCCTGCCGCCCGTGCCGGACTACCTCAGGGTCGAGCTGGAGAAGCTCTCCGCCACGCTCGTGCGTCGGCCCAAGCGCGACGAGGTCCCGGTGACCTGCGACGTTCAGATGGTCGTCGAGTACTACTCGCGCTGAGAGCCGTGAGTTCGCGACGCGATGCCCCGGACCGCCCGCCGGTACGGGGCATCATCGCTCCCCGGGGTTATCCTCGCACCGGGGCCCCTCCCGCTCCGCCTCCACGTCATCGGGTGCGACCTCCGCACGACACATCACGCACGACACACTGAACACACTACGAGGAACTCCATGCGCACCTCCGAGATCCGTACTCGCTGGCTCGACTACTTCGCCGCGAACGGTCACGAGATCCGTCCTTCCGTGCCCCTGGTCTCCCCGGAGCCCTCGATCCTGTTCACGGTGGCGGGCATGGTCCCGTTCATCCCCTACATCCTGGGCACCGAACCGCCTCCGTGGCCCCGGGCCGCCTCGGTGCAGAAGTGCATCCGCACCAACGACATCGA
>ERZ773008.196-NODE-196-length-42564-cov-4.635536_pt1 | contig 42564 bp, 39 predicted proteins | sample MGYA00580664_ERZ773008 | MGnify/ENA primary metagenome ERZ773008 (study PRJEB29015, sample SAMEA2738016) | human oral metagenome | biome: human oral; feature: human-associated habitat; material: dental | place: China | collected 2048 ...
CATAAAGAGAGTCGGCATGGAAGATAAGACGCCAATAATCATCCTGTGAGGAAGGCTTCTTGATATCTGAAGATACCAACTTAGGAGCGTTGCAAGAAAGGTTGAGTCGTTTTAGAGTTAAGTCTTTCATATCCTCTAAAATAGAGCCAACTAGCTCTAAATGTTCCAATCGGGTGACATCCCAATTATAATGTCCACAAGAGGCATAGGACTTATTCCTACTCTGAAGAACATAAATTATACCTTTCGTTTTATCATCTTTCAACACCCTATCTACACATATTATCCGATGTTTCCTCTTTTTTACGAAGAGGTTACGCCATACTATATTGGACTGCTGCGCCTGCTTCGGTTCATCAAAGAATGTATGATAAACCGATAAACTGCCCTCATCCCTTATTTCATAATCAGGCTCAACTGTGATGATCCCATTGCTGGCAAAACTCCAACAATCATTATTGATAGACTTAAGAGAATCTAATTGAAAGGGGACATCTCGCTTTATTTCATTCTGCATACGTTGCTCTTCTGTAAGTTTAGCAGAGCCACATGCAAATAGTAAAGATGACAGGACGATTGTTAGGAGAACTTTGTTCATAAAAGAGTGTATTCGTCTTTGCAAATATATCAATTAATTCTATCTCATGCAAGTAAGCCAGTATAAAACCAAAAGAAAAACTTGCAAAAGTCATAAATCATGCTTAAATTTGCGAACAAATGACTACGAGGATGAAACATACAGACGTATTTAACTCTATTCGCAACGTTGCAATGAAGTTAAAACCAGAGAATGGAAAGATAATTCTCTTCGGTTCTCAGGCACGTGGTGAAGCTCATGAGGATTCCGATTGGGATATTCTTATCCTATTAGACAAGGATAAAATAGAGGTAACAGACCATGATCAATTCACTTATCCATTCTGGGAACTTGGCTGGAAAATCAATGCAATGATTCATCCTATTGTATATACTTTAAAAGAATGGAGCACTCGCTCTCACACTCCTTTCCGCGATAATGTAGAATTAGATGGGATCGCTTTATGCTAAAAAACGGTGAGAGAAGAGTACTCGTAACCTATAGAATACAGAAGGCGAAGTCGGTTCTAAAGGAGGCTTATGATAATGCTCAACTTGGGCATTGGACGCTTGTTGGTAATCGTTTATATTACACGGTTTACCACATGGCACAGGCTTTATTGTTAGATAAAGGTCTATCAGCCAAAACACATGCAGGAACCATTCATATTATTGGGCAGCAGTTTGTATCAACAGGGATGATAGATAAGAAATATGGAAGGTTGTTCTCACGTTTGTATGAACTGCGTCAATCAGGAGATTATGATGATATGTATAATGCAACAGAAGATGAAGTGAAACCTTACTTCCCATTAGTTGAATCATTCATCAGCGTAATGGAGGAATTAATTACATTCAAATAAGAAGAGATATAACACCATAAAATATCAATAACTATGATTAAGAAATATGTAGAAGAGAACAAAGACAGAATGCTCGAGGAGTTATTCAGTCTGATACGCATACCGAGCGTGAGTGCACAAACAGCTCATAAAGAAGACATGGTGCGCTGTGCAGAACGTTGGAAAGAACTTTTGTTACAAGCAGGAGTTGACAAGGCAGAGGTAATGCCATCGAAAGGCAATCCTATGGTATATGCAGAGAGAATGGTTGACCCAAAGGCTAAGACCGTATTAGTTTATGGACATTATGATGTAATGCCTGCCGAACCTTTCGAGCTTTGGAAGACGGAGCCTTTCGAGCCAGTAATCAAAGATGGACACATTTGGGCACGTGGTGCTGATGATGATAAAGGGCAATCGTTCATGCAAGCAAAGGCTTTTGAGTATCTGAACAAGCATGATTTACTGAAGCATAATATGAAGTTTATCTTCGAAGGTGAGGAGGAAATCGGCTCAGGAAGTCTTACTCCTTTCATCGAAGAGCATAAGGATTTGCTAGCTTGTGACGTAATCCTTGTTTCTGATACAGGTATTATCAGTCCTGATGTACCATCTATCACAACTGGTTTGCGTGGCTTGTCCTATTGGCAGATAGAGGTTACTGGTCCTGATCACGATTTACATTCTGGCACTTTCGGAGGTGCTGTGGCTAATCCAATCAATGTATTATGTAAGTTGATAGCTGACGTTACCGGTCCTGATGGTAAAATACGTATTCCAGGCTTCTATGACGATGTTGAGGAAGCTTCGGAAGAGGAGCGTAAACTCGTTGCATCCATTCCTTTCAACGAAGAAGAGTATAAGAAATCTATCGGAGTAAAGGCTCTATTCGGTGAAGAAGGATATAGTACGATTGAGCGCACAGGCTATCGTCCATCGTTCGATGTATGTGGAATCTGGGGTGGATATACTGGCGATGGTGCCAAGACGGTTATTCCTTCAAAGGCATACGCAAAGATTTCTTCACGTTTAGTACCTCATCAAGACCATAATAAGATTAGCCAATTAGTGGTAGACTACTTCAATCGCGTCGCTCCTGATACCGTTACGGTGAAGGTTGAGAAGCATCATGGTGGCTATGGGTACGTTTGTCCTATTGATTTCCCAGCTTATAAGGCAGCAGAACGTGGCTTTGAAGCAGTATTCGGAAAGCGTCCTTTGCCGGTTCGTATTGGTGGTTCTATTCCTATTATCTCAACATTCGAGAAGTTACTCGGGGCTAAGAGCGTCCTGATGGGCTTCGGTTTGGAGTCAAATGCTATCCATTCTCCTAATGAGAATATGCCTGTCGACCTCTGGTTGAAGGGTATTGAGACCATTATCAACTTCCATATTGAGTACGATAAGGAGGCATAACGAAGGCTAGAAAGAGATCATAAAGGTAGGGATAAACGAATCGTTTGATCTAAAGGAAGCATACTTCCAGACAGACGAATCGTATATCCCTACCTTTACTCTGCAATAATAAAAAGGAGTAAATGTTTGGCATTATCACAAACAATCACTACCTTTGCACGACTATCACATGGGCTTGTTTGGATTTGACGGCAAGACGGAATGGTACGTAAGCACGCGGAGCGTCGTTAGTTTGCTCCTTAATATCAGCTATCAAACAATTAATTGGCGAAAACAATTACGCTCTCGCTGCCTAACCGAAGTACAGTAGGTTACTGGCTTTATCCGACTATTAGATAGTTGGACGAGACATCGCTCCGAGGATGTTGTTCCGAATCCAGAGATCAAGCGATGCAGGTTCAATCGGAAATAGTCAGTGTATGCCTCGATGCACTGATGAAGATTTAGAGGATAAGATGTTGGTTGGTGGTTCAGGTCTTGCCAACATACGAAAATCGAAGGCTGGAATAAACGTGTAGAAAGCGTATGGTTTCCTTGTGCGGACGTGGGTTCGACTCCCACCAGGTCCACATCTGAGAAAATAACATCAAAGAAGTAGGGACAGACAAAGGTATCTGTCCCTACTTTCTGTTTTATATTATCTTTCCTTTCCACGCTACTTACCAGACAAGAATATTCCTTACCTCTTTACTCATGATAGCTGTTTAGCTTTGAGAGATAATACTTCTTGAAGTCACTCCACTTATAATAATATGGTGTAGAAGTCTTTGGGAGGGGCAGCGTTGCTTCTTCTTCATTGAGTAAAACCTTCACAAGCGTGTCAGCCTTAGGCTTTCTCGGATTCTTATAGAACACGAATTGAATGTTAGCAGCCATTGGGACAATGCGTGTAGAACTCCATCCGCAAAGGTCAAGACTATCAATATCCGATACTCTGATGTCACTATTATTCAGATTAAGCAGACAGGTCAACGGCATCACCATTGTGTCATGTCCGAAACGAAGTGTCGCACCGGGATGAGGAAGTGCCAAACAAGAATCGGCATCAGTGATAATCTTACGCAAGAGATTGCGCTGTGAAAAAGGTTGATTACCTCCGCTTTGCGGTGCACTAGCATAACGCAAATACCACCAAGCATTACTACGTTCCCAAAGACGGTATAATTCTTCTGGAGTAAAGAGATTGTACAATGAAAGCGAATGACGTATTTCCGAGTTCTGAACAATACTAGCCAGACTGAAGAGATCGAATGAGAGTTGCCCTGCATCCACCTTCTTTGCCACATATTCCTTATCCTTAAAGAGGCGAGTCATCAAAGGTTTTGTGTCAATATTGCGTTTGCCCCACTCGTCAATCGTATTCTTTACAGCACTACTATCCCTTTGGTGAGACAATTTTTTGTCTGATTGATTCATAAAATACATGTCATGTGCACTCGCATCATGCCTAATACGCAAGCGAGGATTATGTCGAATCAACTCTTGCAGTTCGTTTTCCATGGACAAAATACAGCGGATAACATCCGTAGACTTAGCATCTATCCACACAGAATCACAGAAAACAGAAGGGAAACGTTCGTACATTCTTCTCGCAATCTGCTGATGTTGCAGTGCGCCCAGAGGTGTCAACTCGCCCCATCGCTTATAAGATTCTGCATACATGAGGCGTAATTTCTTCAAGACATCTACCCCTTCATTCGTCAAAACCCCAGCAGAATCAGCCCGTTCAAGCGTTTCAATCGGTCGAAGATATTGCTGCGCATGAATGAGATAGCGCGAACCATGTCGCCCGTAATGCGAGAGATACACAGGGAAATAGCCTGACGGAGCAGGTGTCAGCTTACCAGAAGGAGTCGGATAAGCTAGGTAATTGTTGGCAGAAAGTTCTGGATGAGCACTAATCTGCTGTTTGAACGATTGTGCTGTGACGTGTAGAGATGCCGAAAATGCCAGCACGCAAAGCCAAAAAAGATGTTTTTTCATATCGTTTTGATTTGTTCTAATAGCAATACAAAGGTAAGCATTTTCCATAAAGGTACATAAGAATGAACTAAATAATAGCTTATTTCACTGAAATTCGATAGTTGTTTTTCTATAGAATATACAACGAATAGAAGCAGAAGACGCCCGCTTGTTTTGTAAAAGAATATTGCCAATTTGATAGGTTATTATTGCAATATTCTGGAAAGCCTACTTATTGCTCGAAATATTCGATTTTTGAGAGCAATAAGTCTTATTGTTCTAATAGACTAATAACCAAGCTGTTACAAATAACGCTATCCTATTATTAGAAGAAAGCAGATAGATTCTAATGAAATTGGAGCATATTTTAGCCCAAAACGATGGTTATTTTCGTAAAAAACGATAGTACTTTTTCATGAAAACGATAGTACTTTTCACTAAAAACGATAGTACTTTTTTGTAAAAAGGTACTATCGTTTTGAGTTTATTGGTATTTAGTGACTCCAAAAACCAATATTCGTTTCTAGAAAGAGCTAATTAGGAAATTTAGAATGTAAAATATCTTCTTAATTAATTCGTCTATACGAATCATCTAAAAAGATACTAGAAAAGATTAGGAAACAGCCGAAAAAACTATCTAACCGAAGCACTTTTCCCACTCACGGAAGCGGAGGACACCCTCATCACCGAACTTCGATAGGCTCTTTTCCGCCTGTTCAATCGTCTTCTCTCGATCTAGGTGCGTCTTAGAAAAGAACTTATCGGCATAGCAAATCACCTTTTCTTCCATCGTTTCGGGTAGGAAATCTTGCTGCGGAAGAGGGAGGTTTTGCGCTATAATCTGCGCTTTTGTAATCCCAGCACCCGTATGTCGCTCACAAACACGAGCATGACGTGGGAAGCCTTCTGACCTTAATAACTCTGCTCCGATACGCCCGTGACAGATGTAAGGTTCGGTTCCGAAACACTGAATGCCAGCCGCATCGCACTTGAAAATACCGATATCATGCAGCATAGCAGCCTCCTCCAAGAACGCACAATCAAGCTTTAATTCTGGATGGCGAGCTGCTATTGCTAATGACTTATCAGCCACACTGCGACTATGAACTAAGAGGATGTGACGAAGCTCATTGTCGGTTGGGTAAAACTTATTGATGATTGAAAGATAATCCATAGTCATAAACGAAAAAGTCACGGTCTCACACAATAGTAATAGACCGTGACTTAATATTTTTTTAATGCGTTTTACTTATTCAGCATGCTCACGCTCAATGTAAGCAATAACATCGCCCTTGTTAACCTTAGCACCTTGCTTAGCGCTAATCTCAACCAACTTACCACCGAGTGCAGCTGGAACCGTGACGAACTCGCCCCAAGGAGCTTGGATATAACAGAAAGCATCGCCCTCTTTATACTCCTTGCCAATGAATGGCTCTACAGCTGGAGCAGCCTCACCATCGCCCTGGAACTCCCAGAACAACTGACCTTTGACAGGAGCAACAAGTGCATCTGCCTTTGCATGCTTAAAGGCTGCAGCCTCTTCTGGGCTAACCTTTGCGCCGAGCTTAGCATCCTTAGCAGCTTGAAGATCAGCCAAGAAGTTCTTCTTAGCCTGTCCGCTCTTGTAGTTGCGATACTGCTCTGGGTGCATAGCCAATTCGAAGAGTTCCTCCTCATCCTGACCATAATCCCAACCATTCTCGTCCATTTCCTTGCGGAAATCCTCAAGATTGTTCTTCAACAATGTATGTGGGTCTGCATCTGTGAACTCAAGTCCCTTCTGCTTAGCTAAGTCTTTCAACTCTTGACAAATCTCACCTGGTACACGACCACTCTTTCCGAGGATCATACCCCACATAGAATCGTCCATCATAACGAAGCGTCCCTTACCCTGCTCAAGAGTGAGGAGGTTCATCAATGCGATGTTCTTAGTATATTGTGAGAATGGAGTTACCAATGGAGGATATCCTACACGAGGCCAAACATAAGCAACCTCATCGAACAATCTAATCAACATATCATCAACAGAAAGCTCTTCCTCGCCTTTCTTCTTACGGAGGTTATTAATAGTAGAACGAATACCACCGAGATCGGCCATCATTGAACCCATCATACCACCAGGCAAACCACAGCTAAGGAGCAATGAACTCATGATCTTATTCTGTGGATTAATGAAGTAACCCAACCACTCATCAATGAATTCCTGTGTCATAGCACGCGCCTTCATATAGGCGTCCATATTGATCTCTGGTACATCAAAGCCTGCATTCTTCAACATACTTTGTACAGAGATAACGTCTGGGTGCACTTTACCCCATGACAATGGCTCCATAGCAACATCAAGGATATCGATTCCATTCTTAGCAACTTCCAACATAGACGCCATTGAAAGACCTGGACCTGAGTGACCATGATACTCCAGCAACACATCTGGGTGCTTCTCCTTAATACGACGAGTAAGCTCACCTAAGAAAGCAGGCTGACCTATACCAGCCATATCCTTTAAACAGATTTCCTCTGCACCAGCTGCGATTTCCTCATCAGCTAACTTGGTGTAATAATCCAAAGTGTGAACAGGAGAAGTTGTGATACACAATGTTCCCTGTGGAGTCATGCCCCCCTCCTTAGCCCACTTCAATGCAGGAGCAATATTACGAATATCGTTCAGACCATCAAAAAGACGTGTAATATCAACGCCCTGTGCATGCTTTACACGATACATCATCGCACGAACATCGTCAGGAACAGGATACATACGCAAAGCATTCAAGCCACGATCAAGCATGTGAGTCTTGATACCTGCCTCATGCAGAATCTTGGTATAAGCACGAACAGCCTCATTAGGGTTCTCACCAGCCAACAAATTAACCTGTTCGAAGGCTCCACCATTGGTTTCTACACGTGCAAAACAACCCATCTCAACAAAGAGAGGAGCTATACGTACCAACTCATCCTTACGTGGCTGGAACTTACCAGAGCTCTGCCACATGTCTCGGTAAATGAGACTGAACTGTATTTTCTTTCCCATATCTTATATTATTTCTATCTAAATGAAGGTGATTGCAACCTGCAATCTCGGCTTGCAAAATTAGATAAAAAATTCCAAAAATCATCTGACATACAATATTTTTTGCAATAATTGACTATCTTTGCAGCATAAAAACAACGTACATGAAGAATTTCTTTTTCCCTCTTTTAAGTCTCTCTCTATTGTTGCTCACGGCATGTTATAACCAAGCTTCAACAGGTGATCATGGGGCTATAGACATTGAAACAAGTCTGAAAGGTGATAGTACTCGATATGGACTGGCATGTGATGGGTGCTCTGATTCGGTCATAGTCTTCCTCCCTGATGAGGGCGGAGACCCTATAAAGTTTGACATTGTGACGGCTAAACGTAATAACATGGTATATGGTGATATACAGATTGGAGATAAACTGGCGATTCTTCCGAACCCTATTGATCCATACGAAGCAGCTATGGTTATCGACCTTGAACAGATGAAAGGGACATGGACGTTTCAGGTTCTTCCGAAGTTGAAACCTAACCCAACGAAGACTGAAGATGAGATTCTTGCAGGGATGAGTGACTCTTTGAAGAAGGCTCTCTTCATCCCTCGAGAGTATGGATTCACGCTCAAAAGTTATAATCAAGCGTCCCCCGTGGGATATATTATGAAGTCAAACTCTTTGGAAGATGAGAGTCCTGTAGAATACCCAAAAGTAACTGTTTACACCAGTTGGCATATCTACAACGGTTGGTTGTATATATACAAGGACACCATTGATGAGCGTGGGCACCGTATTCCACAAGACTCTGTTGGCTTTGATGCAGGCTCTATGCGTTACCTATCAGCCGATTCTATGGCTGCTCTCTTCGGTAAGAAAGTCATGCAATACCATCGTAAGAAGAGTGCAATAGAGGCTAACAAGGAAGCACAAGAGGCTGAGGCAAAGGCTGCAAAGCAGGACACAATAAAGAAGTAAGGTCTCTCTTTTTAGCTCAAAAATCATAATTCATAATTCAAAATTATGGTTACTTCGAGTTGACGAGTTGATCGGTCAACAAGTAAACTGGTTATTTGTTCTGTGAAATAGAGCACTACAAAATAGGGACAGACGAGGGCATCTGTCCCTACTTTGAAGCAGGCTTTTCAATCAACAATACATGACTTATCACCATCAGGAAACATACATCAAATAGAAAGAGGCACCACATCACTTTCGTTCAAACTATCTCTCTTTAGACAAACTCCCCTTCTCTCAAAATTAGGTAGGGCTTCCCTTCATTTGACGAGACGCCTTCCTTGCTATGAGAAAGGCGTTTCGTCATAAGGAGATAAGCACCTTTTAAATAAGAGCCACCAATCACCTATATTATACCCAATAGGGTGTAATTACGTTAAATAAGCATAAGATTATACCCGTTAGGGATGTTTAGCCCTCTTTTTCATGGTTTTTCTGTATATTTGTACCCGATAAGGTATAAACAAGATGGAGAATAATCAATTATCAACCACACTAAAGCAGCTACGCAAGGAAATAGGAGAATCGAAGGATGTAGATACCGAGGAAATAAAGAAAGAGATTATATTTGCTGTCACTCCCGTCATTACTTATACCAGAAGAAGATACTGATAAATAAGGAGTTATACGGAATGTTAAAACTGACAGCAAATAAAATTAAAAATAAATTAGGGGTTTATAGTGCTTTATTGAGAGCTTTTATTTTAGGTAAATCATTCTGCTTTGTCCACAACTTGCAATAGGTCACGACCCCGTACATGCTTATTTGCAAATAGGCGAATGATATTCTGGAAAGGAGCGGGCATGTGTGCAAAGTCGCTATTGTCGCAGTCAAAGACAGTACGCCTATTTACATTAAGCCATACACATACATCTCCTTGCCCATAATGTTTAACTTCTTCGTTATAACTTATATATTCCTCTGGATGCTGATGAATGAAAGCAACAATACTATCATTCGCCTCCTGGGATAACTTAAAACTAACTTCATTCTTAGAATCAAACCCGCCCCCGTCTACACTCATTATCCGTGTCCGTGTGTTATATTCGAACTCATAGTTTAGAAGAGACCTTCCGTAACACGATAAATGACCGTTGAGAATATAGTTTCGTTCCTTCATTAGATACGACTTACGCAAGTTTAAGACCTCCTTCTGATGCCTCTTATATAATAAGGAGTCGGTAACAAAAAGGCTATAAGCCTTCATGCCTCGATCATCATCAAGCTTGTTATCTGACCATGCAATCAGTACTCCCCATTGATCATAGAACTTCCATTGTGCAGAATCAGGGATTATCGGTGAATCTCCAGTAAATCCTTTATACTTTACCTTATCTATTATTCCTCCCCTATCGCACACGAAGAACGAACACACCTGTGACGCATAACCATCTGTAATGATATGAGTCTTATCCTTATACCATACCGCTTTCGGACCATCAATAGAGAACACAAACAAACCAACAACACCACAGACGAGAACGATAACACTCATAAGGATGATGACCAATACACCCAATATCTCATTATAGTTAAAGCTCTTTCGGATTACTTTCCCCATAGGATAAAACCATATAGGAAGCGTGCCAAGCATGCCATAGTATAATAAGGTATCGAATAAGGGTTCCATCCGAAAATCTGCTGGTAGACATATATGTAATGCCCACCAACAGAAACTTAGTAGGATGTGAACCCAGAATATGGAATATACAATCCGCTTAGTTGTCATAACAATCAACGTGCGTTACCGACAAAGAGTGTATTTGCTTTATTCGTGCGTGATAAATCGTTGTTCGGCTAACTGCTCGTATTTCGTACCCTTACGACCATAGTTAGCGTACGGATAGATACTGATTCCCCCACGAGGAGTGAAGATTCCTGTCACCTCAATATACTTAGGATCCATGAGCTTAATGAGGTCCTTCATGATAGTATTCACACAGTCTTCATGGAAATCACCATGATTACGGAAGCTAAAAAGATAGAGTTTAAGACTCTTACTCTCAACCATTCGCTCGCCAGGGACGTATGAGATACGTATCTCTGCAAAGTCTGGTTGTCCCGTAATAGGGCACAGACTCGTGAACTCCGGACAGTTGAAACGCACCCAATAGTCATTCTCTGGATGCTTGTTCATAAACGTCTCCAACACCTCTGGCGCATAATCCATTCTGTATTGGGTTGCAGAACCTAACGACTGCAAGCCCTCTTCGTTTCTTTCCATAATCGTTTATATTGTTTTACTTGCAAAGGTAATACATTGTTAGTAAATTGCAAATACCATCCCCATATATTACCTCTCTAACCAACATCTTATAGGCTTCGAGGTCCTCTCCCACCCGTTCCATTATTATTTACTCCACGTCTGCGAATCATTTCTCACGTGCTCTGCATCTTTTACAAACGTATAAAAAGTTTGTCTCATCATGAAGAGACACTCGTTTCATCATGATGAGACACAAGTTTCATCGTGATGAGACAAATAAAAGGTACGGGAGATAAAGACGTAAACCGCATGAGAAAAGAAGAAGATACGAGGAAGAAACTGAGTGAAACTGTATTAGACAAGGAGCACAAACGTACAACTAATAGGAACCGATATTACCAATCCGAATAGCAAGCGGGGTTCTGGTTTGTTGTGCAACCTTACTCATAGTAAGCTCACTCGCATAAAGTTGCTCTGCATTAGATTAGATATTTACCGATGTTTGTCTTCTTATTTTGCTTCACAACACTATCCCTGCTTTGAGACGATGTAAGGCACACAATCAGAACTTACAGAAGATTTGCATTCATCAGATACTACTCAAGCCTGATTTACATCGAAAAAGGGGATGTGCCAACCGATTGACACATCCCCTTTTTATTGTTTATTCCCGTGTATGCTACTGCAAAGAAAATATCTTCCAAATGCTGTAATTCACACCATTGTCATAGACATCTTCCCCTTCATGCGCCTTTAATGCCTTCACTACACGGATAGTGATTGGCAAAGCTATCACCTCGTAAAGCGTCTTTAACACTACCTGCCAAAGCATTAGTTTTGGCAATTCAGGAGTAGGAACAACGCCACCCAACGCCAATGGGAAGAAGATAAGAGAGTCAAGGCTCTCGCCTGCAATGGTACTCAAGATGGCACGCCAAGAGAAATGACGAGCTCCATCACGCAGCTTCATCTTACTCATTACGTAGGCATTAGCGAATGATCCCAATATAAAAGCTATGAAAGAGGCTGCTGCCACACGTGGAGCAAGACCAAAGATAGCATGGAACCCAGCTTCGTTTGTCCAATAAGGGGCACCCGGTATCCAATCACATAAAGCCCCCATAGATACAAAGAAGAAGTTCATTGCAAAGCCCGTCCATATCAACAGACGCGCTTTTTGGAATCCCCATACCTCACAAACACAGTCGTTGATGATGTAAGAGATAGGGAAGACGATGAGTCCACCCGTCAATGAGATACCTAACACAGAGATTTGCTTTGTCTCGAGGATGTTTGCCGCAATAAGGCAAACGCAGAAGAGGATGCTGAAAAGCATAAACAGCACACTCACTTGTTGTCTACTTTTTATCATTGTCTTGTTTTGTTAAAGGGGGTTGAGCAAGTACCCCTATACCAATTAAGTGGCTGCAAAGGTACACTTTTTATCTGAACTACCGTAACAAGCCCTAAAAAAAAGCTAAATACACGTGGAGATAATCATATTTTCATTACTTTTGTAACCATATATATAAACCAAATGAAAGATATGAAGAAAATCATTTTAATGACCATGTTGGCTGCTACAACACTTGCTGCTAATGCGCAAGATACAAAGCCATACGAGAGTAAGATGTCGCAGATTGAGACTGAATTTCATAAGTTGGAAGCTGAACTCACTCCCTTGCGCCAGAAGGATCCATCTACATTCACAGAGGCTGATAAGGCTAAAGTCACAGAGATTATGTCTAAGGCTGACTCGCTGGATAGCGTTCAGTTGGCTACTGTTCTAGAGATTGCTGAGAAGTTCAAGACTACTACTTTCCCCGCAAAATATATTGCGGAGGTGGCTGACGGATTACAATATGAAGATTTAAAGAGGCTATGTGACCCATCAACGGGCTATTACAATGCGCCAGAGATGAAGAAAGCCAAAGATTTATATGAGATGTATAAGCTACGCGAACCAGGCTCTATGTATAAGGAGTTGGTAATGACCGACCTCAATGGTAAGCAAATGAAGCTAAGCGATTGGGCAGGTAAGGGTAAGTATGTGTTCGTTGACTTCTGGGCTAGCTGGTGTGCACCTTGCCGCAAGGAGATGCCTAACGTTGTGGAGGCTTATAAGAGATATAAGGGCAAGGGGTTAGAGATTATTGGCGTTAGTTTCGATGACAACAAACTCAAATGGTCATCAGCTGTTGAGAAACTCGGTATGACTTGGCCTCAGATGTCTGACCTTAAAGGCTGGCAGTCTGCTGCTGGTAAGGTTTATGGCATTCGTTCTATCCCTTCAAACATACTCCTCGATAAGGACGGCAAAATCATTGCAATGGATCTAAGAGGTGAAGCTTTGCAGACGGAATTAGCAAAGTTATTGAAGTAATATATATAAAGTGTGTCAGATAGCCGCGCTATTTGACACACATTATTTAATAACACAATACGACCATATAACCGATAAACACTATTGTAAGGACGATTCCTTCCCACCTTGCAATCTTATACTTCGTGAAGGAGAAGAGCCATACTAACAGCGTTGAGAATACCATCATTGAGAGGTCTAACATCGTTATACCTTGCAAGTGCATAGGAGTTATTACACCTGTAACGCCCAAGATAGCTAGAATATTAAACACATTCGAGCCTAAGACATTGCCAATAGCAATGCCACTATTGCCTTTACGCGCAGAAACAACACTTGTTGCTAACTCTGGTAGGGAAGTTCCTCCAGCCACAATGGTTAGTCCGATGACTGCTTCCGAAACACCGATATGCTCTGCCACCTTCGTTGCGCCTTCCACAAAAAGGTTACTGCCGCCTATCAGACAAGCTAATCCAACGATTATCCATACGATAGAAAGCCATGTTGCCATAGGTTTTTTATTATCTTCAATGGAGTCTGTCTTAGCTGTGGTATCATCGTCTTTCGTCTTAGCACCCTTCAAGGTGACATACATAAAGACAAGGAATAGCACAAAGAGGATGCCTGCATCCAACCTACTAATATTACCATCAAGACACATTACTAGTAATATAACAGAGGCAAATAATGCAAAAGGTATGTCCTTCCGAATGGTTGACTTCAAGATAGCCATAGGTGCTACCCATGCAGAGACACCTACAATCAACAGCGTATTAAAGATGTTCGAACCAACGATGTTACCTACAGCCAAGTCGGTAGTCCCTTTGAGTGCAGACACAAGACTCACACAAAATTCAGGCATACTTGTGCCCATCGCAACTATTGTTAACCCTATCACAATCTGTGGCATCTTCATCTTCTCAGCCACTGCTACAGCCCCGTCAGTCAGTCGGTCGGCTCCCCATAAAACGAGCACAATGCCCACGAGGATAAATAAAACATTTAGTATCATATACTTCTTTCTCTTTTGGCGGGCAAAGATACAAATAAAAAGCAATATGCCAAAATGTTAGTTCTGCATCAATTATGGGCTACTTACAATGCAGTTATTTGATAAATAGCCCTCATTTCATCCATTATTTGCTTCCAAGTTGCCCCCTCTTCACAATATGAAAGAGACTAAGGTCTATGTGTAACGAGGCAATGCCTCGTTAGCCAAGAACAAAGGTAGCACAAATAAAGAGACGCTCTTCTTGACATGAAGAGAGCCTTTCCTTACAACAAGGAAACGCCCTTCTCAATTAGAGAAAAGCGTCTCCTTATATTTCTCGTTAGGCACTTCCACTCCCAGAAGGGGCTGGAGGAAGTTCTATATATGCTCTTTAGCCAGCAAGCCCACGTCGATTAAGTATCTTAATAATCTTACCCTTAATCTCGATAGCACCTTCTTTCTCCAAATCGGAAAGTACACGCAGAAGAGAGAACTTCTGTATTCCGAATGAATCAGCAATCTCTTGACGTGAGCGTTCAAGGTGTATCTCATTACTACCCTGCTCTCCCGCACGCTCTAAAAGTAGGTAGGCTACCTTCTCACGGACGGTAAAGAGACTAAGAATCTTCATCTTTTGCGTAAGGAAAACATCTATATTAGAAAGGATACGAATAAAATTCATGCGGATAGCATCATCATTATCAATAAGTGACTTCAGGCTATCGGGCTTCATACGAAACAACTCCACACGCCCATCAGTCTCGACACTAACGGGTAGACTTCGGTCTTTAGAGAAGATAAATGCAGGTGCTACAAGATTGCCACTTCGCAGTCGGCTCACCTCTACTTGCTTACCCGACAGGGCTGCCATACGACATATCAACACACCACTCACAATAATATCTACTGATCGACAAGGCATTCCTGCTAACGCATAAACATCATGCGGAGGTAGAGAAACCAACTGATGTGGAACGTTCCCCAGCGTCATTTCTATCTCAATATCACTCATCCCTGCAAAAAGCGGACAGGCACGAAGAGCTTTCATAACATTACTTTCCATGCCTGCAAAGATACAAAGAATACTCGTAATCCTATACTTTTAACGTGCTTTAACCCGATATGGTCACATTTGTTACTCCCCTCCTTCCGTTATTTTTAATACTTTTGCAAAAAAGAACAAGATAACAATTTAAAGATATGTCACAGGCACAATTCAAAACAAATATCCCTTTCGAAACATGGGATCTAGACTTACTTGTTGATTACGTATTGAAGTTTCATCATCGTAACACACGTAAATATGGTAATGAACTATTAGAGAGATTGAACCAATTAGCAGCTAATCACCCAGAATTAGATCGTGTTGTAGATCATTTCCGTAATAGTATTGCAGACTTAGACTTGCATTGCCAGAAAGAAGAGAACGTACTCTATCCTTTCATCCTAGAGCTTTTCAATGCAGCTGAATTGGGTCAGGAGCACGCTCCATTCCACTGTGGTTCTATCCAATTCCCTATCAATGCAATGATGGCTGACCATAGCGATGAGATTGAACGACACGATCGCATTGCAGAACTGACTAATAACTACACAGCCCCAGAAGGTGCAGAACCTGAATATGTAAAGGCTTTGGCCGACTTAAAACAGTTCCGCAATTATCTCTTGGAACATATCTATGTGGAAAACGAAGTGATATTCCCGAGAGCATTAGCTATAGAATAAGGTTTTTAAAAAGAGTAGATTATGAAACTAAAACGTGTTTACTTGCCGGCAGAAGAAACCGATGGTTATCGAATACTCGTAGACCGATTGTGGCCAAGAGGCATTAGTAAAGAGAAAGCGAAGATTGACCTTTGGCTGAAAGAGGTTGCCCCGAGCAATGAATTACGTAAGTGGTTCGGGCATGACCCAGAGCGTTTCAACACGTTTACCGAGCGTTACAAAGCAGAGTTACAAGCATCTGGCGCATTGGAGGAGTTACGTCACGCCATCCAAGAACATCCTAATGTAACACTACTTTATGCGGCACATGACGAGCAACATAACAATGCTGTCGTCCTGCAGGAACTACTCGAAACAACATAACCAAACACAGGGACAGATATTATCATCTGCCCCTGTTTTGCTTTATATATTGACAATTATGGAGAATATGTCAGTTTTTTAGTATTTAACGTATCAATGAGAAACTCCTCACAACATTATCAGTTCTGAGCTTCAAAATAAAGATCTTTGAATGAAGATGAGACAGATCAATTTGCTCTTGATAAGTCCCCTGTTGTAAAAGACAGCCATCCGTAGAGAAAAGTTGATAGTGTTGATAATTACCTTTGACAACCAATTGTGAACCAATAATTGCAGGAGATGGCACGTTCTCTCCATTACTTGTTATGTCATCAATACCTGTGTCAATAGGTTGAGCAAGTAGTTTCACAACAATGGGTTCTGCTCCACGAGTCTGAATAAGCAATGCCGCAGCATGAGTTTTTGTATCATTACTCTTGAAGCCAACGGCAATAGTTCCTCCTTCACTTGGCAACTTACTATGCGAAACCTTAAAGTATTTTTTCTGACCAGAAGGAGTTAAAGTGAGAGTAATTGGTGCCTTAGTACGGTCAGAGAATACATTTATCGTCTGAGGCGTCATCTCCTGTCCTGCATGGAACACAAACTTGATAAAGTCATTATCAATACTCAATTCAGGAAGATCAGTGCGTCCGAAAGTCACATCATCTATCATGAAGTTAAGAGATGTGCGTTTACCTCCCACTGGACTATAGTAAGAAAAGGCAACATGGAAGTTGTCGTCAATGGTAAGTCCATCCACTTTAGATAGGTCGATACGATAATCAAACCATGAATCAGCCTCAAGCTGCACCCCAGCTGGAACGTAATTAGAGAGATCTATATAATAAGGTGTAACACTCCCGTCCTTTTCTGCGAGGATATAGAATCCAAAGACTTCTTTCCCATCAGTAGTCTGATTGCGATACATCAAGCTAAAGGTTAGGTCTTTACTCTTTGCTTTTTTATAAGAGAGGGTCGGTGAGATAAGCCAGCTCTCATGTTCTCTGTTATCTTCCACACCATATTTCAAGAAAGAGATCTGTGCCACCTCATTCTCAACAACTGTCTGCGCTGCATCCTTCTGCTGCCACGCATAGAAGGGGCGTTCACCTAGAAGGGTAAGATTCTGCCACCCGTTCAATCCAAGAATACGTGTATGGCGTAAGCCCGAAAATGTCTCATTGAGAACTTCTAATGGTTCCTTATCGGCTTGCTTCAGCATGGCATCTTCTATCTTATCAAACTTCTGACGTGTTTCTAACGTATTCGGAAGAATCTTCACACGCTCTACAGTTATATCAGAAGTGGCTACGAAGCGAATAAGCGTTGGACGATGCGTATTAACAACATACTCCCCAGCGTCATTCGCAACAGCTAATGAGATCCAATGTCCACCTCCATCAATGGAATATTCTGCCTTGCATTGCTTGGCACTAGTGACTGGTAACAATTGAAGTGTATTAACTCCATTGGCTATTAATTCATCATAATAGAGTGTACCTGACGCTGACAAGGATACGTTACTCTTATCTTTCCACTTACCATCAAGTTTCCAATAACCCAAATCAAACTTATGATAACCTGTCCACGCAGTACCTACGAAGCGTTTATCCATCGCACGATCTTCACTGAAAGACTCTACTAATTCCGTGGAAGTTGCAGCCTTTGCAACACCTTTGAGATGGATAACTAAAGTGTCAGCCAATACACTTGAGACCTTCAACATAGCTTCATATTCACCTGCTTCACGTGGTGCGAAGGTTACCTTAACAGGGCGTTGATAGAGTTTGCCTGAGCCAGTTGCATAATAATACTGCCCCACATCAATACGGAAAGCTCCATTTACCTTTTGTGTTAAAGCCAGATTCACACTTGTGATAACATCGCTGATTTCAAACTCAAGCGACTGCTCATCCGTCTTGTTTGGAGCGGCTACGAAAGTACGAACTTGTTGACCTGATTTAAGTTTAATAGATGGTGTTGTTCCCGCTTTCTTGAAGTAGCTTGTCAATGAAAGAGAACCACTGTTCTCCTGGTCTGCACCCGAAAAACGTAGCTTATAAGTGCTACCACCCACATAAACTCCAGCTTTTTGTGGAGTAATTGTCAGATGTGCCTTGATGGTTCCATTCTTTGGTAACTTATCAACATCTAATTTCATCACAGAAGCAGACTGCGTTCCAGCAAAGTTAGGAGCTTGATCTGCAGCTAAGTGCATACCTTGTAAGGCAACAGGATAAGTCTCTGACTTCCCCACCTCACCCACTATTGTACGGAACTGAGGCAAAACGGCAACAAGAGGGAGAATGTCTTTCTTAGATAGACGTAGGACACTAAAGTCGTCCATACGTACTTGGCTTTCTGGAGCAATCAGTAAGGCAAACTCTAATTTTACGGCTCCTTCTGGACAGATGGTGCGGAATTTCAACTCGCCGTACGCCTTCATTCTACCGAAGTAAATATCTGGATTATTGATAAAATCCTTCTCTGTAGATGGAAGTTCTTTCCCCGCAGCATCCAACCAACGCAAAGCAAGACGGAAAGGTCCTTCTGGGCGTTTGCTAGTTAACGTACAATAATGTAGAAGACACTCTAGTTCGTCACCTGCAACAACTTCCTTGTCAGCTCGTTTCAGATCAATTACCTGTTTGAGAGATCCCACCTCATTTTCAGTTTGAATACCGACCCCGAAACCTGTATCACTACTATACCGATCACTTCCCTTGAGCTGTGTTACGGTTCCTACAGTTTGCCATTGTACAGGCTTCCCTGCATTAAAAGAATAAAAGTAAGGATCCTCCAGTAACTCAATAGTTGGCTTTTCAGAACCTGCTTGTGCAGTGGCATTAGTCACATTAGGCTTCTGAACCTTTGCAGATAACACGTTTGTAAGGGATAGAAAGAAAATACTTACAAACAGCTTCGTTGATAAGGTAAAATGTTTCATAAGCTCTATTTATTTAATTAAAATATCGCAAATATAAATATTAAATATATAAAATCAAAGAATGAAAGCACTTAATTTCAATTATGGAAGTAAAAATTAGAAAAACAAACTCAATTCATTAAGAATATTCTCTGATAATCTCCAATGCACAGAATGATATCCAACTCGTATCTAAAACAGCAATAAAACAAGATTACCTCGCAATGAATTCACATAGAAACAACTCTCCTCTTATAGCCTTTCGCATCTCCTTGATAGACATATCAGTGTCTTTCATATCGCATTCATAATATTAATATGATAAGAATCTACGTCCATGAGACATAATGTCATTACATTTTGACAAAATGACACACATAGTCTATTGGTATGCTCCTTGCATTATGGTCAGTACAAAAACGATAATAATAACATAAAGTAAAGGAGATTAAGATATGTATAGAAATTCATGGTTACCAGAAGTTTTCAATGACTTTTTGAATACAGCAAATATGCCTAAGACAAATGCAACAGCACCAGCTATCAATGTACTGGAGTCTGAAAAGGAATATACAGTAGAACTTGCAGCACCTGGATTAAGCAAGGAGGATTTCGATGTAAACATCAATAGTGATGGTGACTTAACCATTAAGATGGAGAAGAAAGCCGAGGAGCAAGAGAAAAAAGGTCATTACTTGCGTCGTGAGTTTGCTTACAGCAAGTACGAGCAGACACTGATTTTACCTGATGATGTACAAAAGGAGCACATCGCAGCACGTGTTAATAATGGTGTATTGACGGTTGTTTTGCCTAAGATTCAGGTACAAAAAGAGAAGGTAGCAAGACAGATTGCTGTAGATTAAAGATTTGAAAGACTTTGAGATAAAGTCTAGTTGTCTAGTTATTGATGAAAGAAGAATTATACTGAATTGAATAAATTGTGATGTTAAAAGCCCCAAGTACGCTTGTACTCGGGGCTTTTTCATTATTAGTTGCTCTAAGCGTTTTATATGATTTCAATTACTTTCTGTCATCGATGTTATCACCCTCGGTAGGCTTCATATCCTCTTCAAAGTTGGTTTCTCCTGCCTTTACAAGAATTTCGTACCACTGAAGAAGTTTCTTGATATCGCTGTTGTGAACGCGGTCACGATCAAAGTTAGGAAGCACCTCTCCAAAGTACGCTTGTAGCTCCTTTGCAGATGCCTTACGCCAATTAAGGGAAGCAACTTTGCCATTCTCTTTATCACGCAACTTAGTCAATATTTCGCCCAATGGCACATCCTCGCTATCAGTGAACATTGCAATATCAGCAAGACTGGTTACTCTGTCGGTAGCAAAAGCTGGTTGACGCTTGTGCGTCTCATCGAGTGATTCAACGATAAGATTCGATTTACCACGGCTAACCAACTTATAGAGTCCTGGTTTGCCTGCAATTGAAAGAATTGTCTGTAACATTTTCTTATAAATTGTTTATTGTTAAATTATTCTGAATTAATAACTCTCTTTATTCTTAAGAACGGTGCTCTGTGGAAGATAGTTGTGTGAGCAGGATGTCTATCTGCTGGTCTAATGATTGTATTCCATCATTGATAATTTCATAATCACTACGCTTCAAGACTTCTTCTTGCGGTAATTGTCGGTTTATCCAATCGAGAGTTTTCTCTCTGCTGATAGCATCCCTTTGCATAACACGTTGTATGCGCACTTCTATCGGAGCAGTAACACACACCACCTTATCTATATGTGTGCGCTCGTAGAAACGACTATCGAAGAGGATGGCACTCTCTATCCACGACATTTCTGATTGTTCGAAATCACATGCAACGGCAGGATGAATAATGTTATTGACAGCCTGCATATGGGCATCATCACGAAGGAGATAATCGGCAAGAACAGCTTTCTGCAATACACCTTCTTTATATACATGCTCGCCAACTAACAGCTTTAGATTCTTTTGCAACTGAATCGAAGTGCGCATGAGTAGCTTAGCATGGGCATCACAATCGTATACCTTTATACCACGCATAGCTAATATTTGGCACACATAGGACTTACCACTACCAATACCACCTGTTATTGCAATAATCATCGCTGCTCAATTAAATAATCAACAGTATTGACTGACGGACGAACATTTCGAACCCCATTAGGAGTATTGAGGATATATAGGCGGCATTTGTCCGAATGGGTAGACTCTATATCCTTATAATTAACGACAATGCGGAAGTCTACGGGTAGTAATTCCTTTGTCTCCGCATTCTTCGGCATACTCTGCATACGGTAAGCACCAACGACAAAGCGAACCTTTACCTTACTTGGGAACGTGCGCATTACCTTATCTTCTGGCATGTTGATCGCCTCTATTGGTACTTCAACGCTTTCTTCCGTAAGGACATCAGGGTAGAGTTTCATCCTCACTTTCGATGGTATGCACTTCGCATTCGTGAACTTCCGAAGATCAATCGTCATCTCCTTCACATCGGTGAAATTAGTAATATACTGACGTTTGGTATAGACCGTTTGAATGCTGTCCAATACATTCCTAGCTGCATAAACTTGTACACTATCGGGAACAAAGTCAACGTGTGCTAGATAATAATTCTTACCTGGCACTACCGTTCCTAATAAATGCACAGGAACCTTCTTATGTTGTCCGAAGTTGAAAGAAAATGAGAACTTACCACTCTTAATAGAGGTTATCTTCGAGCTTTTTGATAACTGAAAATAAATCTGCTTTTGAAGATCTGCAACAGAGATGTTGCCTCGGCTATGCCCATCAGTATAGAGTTTGTAATCTGCATATATAGGGCGAAAAGCATCTTCTGCCCCATAAGCAGCTATCATATAGCCTTTATCGCGAACCGTAAAACGAACAACAGAGTCTGGCTCACTGGTAATAACAACATTACGGGGCACATCTGCCATACGAAGTGGTATGCTAAACTCTCGCTCATACGTCTCATTCAACGTCATAATGAGCCAAAAACTGCCACTTAATATTAGGAAGAACAAAAAAATCAGAAACTCCTTGTTGATGATTATCGACAAGAAGTTTCTGAAGAAACTGAGTGTATGCAGCGATTTGCCTATCTTCATCAAATGAATTACTCCTTTATGAGATCATTTTTACTTTGACTGCCCCTGCTGTGAAGCCTGTACGCTAGCAAAGACGTAACCTTTATCTACGGTGATAACAACATTGTGTGCAATCTCTATGTCAACCTTATTAGTTGCCAAATCAATCTTCTTGACTGTACCGTAGATACCACCACCAGTAACAATAGTGTCACCTGCTTTCAATGCATTCTGGAAAGCACGTATTTCTTTCTGTTTCTTCTGTTGTGGGCGAATCATTAAGAACCACATGATGGCAAAGATTACTACCATCATAACTATCATCTGCCAACCACCACCACCTTGGGTAGGTTGTGCGGCTAAAAACATAGCTGTATTCATTTTATCTATTTATTACTTTATTGTACTATTAAAAATGTTTGTCTATATGAAGAACCCCTTTACTAAAGAGAGACCTCATACACATAACAAATTGAATTATTCGATATCCCTTTGTGGAGCATCAAGCTGCGTGCGACTAGCAATGCGTTGAGCCGATGTCTGCGCAATCGTTGGGCGACGTCCCTCTCGACGGGGAGCATTGTTCCGCTGATTATCTACATAGGCACGATGAGGGCGTGGTTCTGGCATCGCCTTCATCATCTTACCTGTTTGTATAAGATGGCGTGCGATTGTATCAAGCATACCATTAATGTATCCGCCACTACGTGGCGTACTGTATAACTTAGCTAAATCCACATACTCATTGATAGTCACTGTCGCTGGAATATTAGGGAATGTCATCATCTCAGCAATAGCAATTTGCATTATAACAACATCCATATAAGCAAGACGAGAGAAGTCCCAATTGCGACTTGACTCACTCATATAACGCTGATACTCATCTGCATTAAGGATAGTTGAGCGGAAGAGTTTCACTGCGAATTCGCGATCTTCCTCATCACGATACTCTGGCAATAGTTCTTGATCTGCCTTATTCTCTGGATCAAAACGTTTAATTGTCTTAATAACAAAAGTATCAACAATCTCTTTATCATCGTTCCAATAAAGACTCTTTTCCTCTAGGACAGCATCTAAGTCTGGATTCTCTTGTATCAAAGTACGATAGATTTTCCGCCAAACCTCACGATCTACATCATAAGAATCCTCTTCATTCACCATATACTCTTGGTAGATTGTACTCTGTTCTATCTGATCACAAAGTTTACGAACAACCTCCATATCATCTTCCCAACGATGTTTCTGAGTTTCCATGAAACTGTTGAGCTGCTTATTCTCCTCTATTTGTACTGCAAACTTATTATAAGCAAAACGTTGAGAAGGAGCCTCTGTTCCTTCACGTGTAGCACGATTAGCATTTATCTCCACGCGATGGCGCTCCTCTTGCGTGATAGATACAATTAAAGCCAAGAGGTAATTGTAGAGATCATACGCTTTTGCCAAACTGAAAAGCAATTCCTTCTCCGCATTGTCCATATTCCTGTTACCGTTCTGATAGTATGCATAGGTTAACTGGACAATCTTAATTCTAATTAATTCCCTATTGATCATTGTCTGTTCTAAAAGATTGTGTTTCTATTGAATTCTTTAACTTTGCAAATGTAGGAAAATTCCTTCGCACATGCAAACAAAACATCCTTTTTCTATGTTTTTTAAGACAATACTTGTGTAGTCCAGTGAAAAGAGGTAACTTTGCACCGCTTTCGGCAAATTGAGAAAGAGATATTAAAAGTTTTATAAATACTTAGCGTTGTTATTTCTCAGTGTGTGATGGCGAATTAACGTTCATATTAATTTAGAGTAACACAAAGTTATGAAAGAAATTAAAGTAGCAGGTCAGAAGCGTACAGACCTTGGAAAGAAAGCTTCAAAGCAACTTCGTAAGGAAGGTTTAGTTCCTTGTAACCTTTATGGTGAGGCACAGAAAGACGGCAAGCCATTGGCATTGTCATTCACTGCTTCTATGGCAGAACTTCGCAAGTTGGTCTACACTCCACACATCTACGTTGTAGAGTTGGTTATTGACGGCGAGAGACACACAGCAGTTCTAAAGGAACTCCAGTTCCACCCAGTAACAGATGCTTTGCTTCACGTAGACTTCTATGAAGTAAACGACCAGAAGCCTATCGTTATGGGCGTACCAGTTAAGCTCGTTGGTTTAGCACAGGGTGTACGTGATGGTGGACGTATGAACATGTCTATTCGTAAGATCAATGTTAAGGCTCCTTATCAGCAGATTCCAGAGCACCTAGACATCGATGTTACCAATCTTCACCTTGGTAAGAGTATCAAGGTTGGTGAGCTAAGTTTTGAGGGTCTCGAGTTGGTAACTCCTAAAGAGGTTGTCGTTTGCTCTATCAAGGCTACACGTAACTCTATTCAGGCTGCAGCAGCTGCAGAAGCTGAGGCTGAATAATCTTAACGATATATTACAATTGAATAAGTATTTGATATGTGGACTAGGCAACCCAGGTCATGAATACGAGGGGACTAGGCACAACACAGGATTTATGGTATTGGACGCTTTCGCTAAAGCGTCCAATATTGTTTTTGAAGATAAACGCTATGGTTTCATAGCAGAAACGACTATTAAAGGACGGAAAATCATCCTTCTCAAGCCTACAACGTTCATGAATCTATCAGGGAATGCTGTTCGTTATTGGTTGAATAAGGAGAATATTGACCAAAGTCGACTACTCGTTATTTCCGACGATGTCGCTTTACCACTAGGAGCTTTTCGCTTAAAAGGGAATGGATCAAATGGGGGGCACAATGGCTTGGGGCATATTCAACAACTCATCGGACAGAATTATGCACGATTACGCATGGGGGTTGGCAACGATTACCCACGTGGAGGTCAAATAGACTGGGTGCTTGGGCATTATTCAGAAGATGATATGAAAGTCCTTCAACCTGCGATTGATTTAGGTGTAGATATCATCAATAGTTTTGTTTTAGCAGGCTTAGATATCACCATGAATCAATTTAATAAGCTTGGGAAAAAGTAACACAACTACTAAAAAAGACATGAACGACGTTGCAAGAATAGATAAATGGCTCTGGGCTGCACGCATCTTTAAAACTCGCTCTATTGCAGCAGATGCTTGTAAGAATGGTCGTGTGACGATTAAGGGCATAAACGTAAAGCCTTCTCACACTATCAAAGTGGGTGAAGTAGTAAGCGTAAAGAAGCCTCCTATCACCTATTCGTTTAAGGTTCTTAAAACCATAGAACAGCGCGTTGGAGCAAAACTAATCCCCGAAGTATATGAGAATGTCACCGAAGCAAAGCAATACGAACTACTTGAGATGAGTCGTATCAGTGGTTTCGTTGATAGAGCACGAGGTACTGGTCGCCCCACTAAGAAAGATCGTCGACAGATAGATGCCTTCATCGATCCAGCAATGTTCGGCTTCGATGACGATGATGAAGAATAACATGTTTCCTAAAAACATGTCTTAGACCGAATGGACAAAATAATATAATGGTTCTCTCAAGTAACATCGGCTCTGCAACTCCAACCTGTCCCTGTAGATTTCTAACATATTCCCCATGAATATCAAACACATTAAAAATTTTCTCTTAATACGTTCCGTTGTAGTTTTATACGACAACTTGTCTACTATGGTGCACTACCATATAAACCTGACAATATAATTATCCACTATAAATATCTTCAGCGAACTAAAAGTATCTTCAGATAATTGCCATCAAACATAAAGGTGTGTCAAACTTTGCTTTTGACACACCTTTTATTTTAAATATATTATTCTGGCCACAACCAGTGTGCATGTGCACGAGGATTATATCCAGTATGTACTTCATTTTCCTGAACATACAAATCATAGCCATTTAATGTTCCATCAGGACGTGGTGTACTTGACCAATAATATCCTCTGATTCCAATCCACCATAACTGTCCCGTACTTTCTAGATAGATGCCAATAGTTGGCAGGAAGATGTAATCATTCGGGTTGCTAGGTCTGCCTTTTTTAATGTCTGTGTTGCTCTTAGGATACTTGTCATAAATTTTAGAATCTGATTGTACTTTTGTGTAATCAGTCCCACCGGGAGCCGCCTTCTTCATCGCCGTTACACTCGTATGTTCGGCGGCAGCTATACCGCTAAGTTTCTTCAGCCACATACCTCCAGCATACAGATGTTTCATGATGGACCAGAGAGAAGGATCCCAATGAGGATCTCCATACATAACATACCACAACATTTCGTTAGCATTAGGGCAAGCGGCTGCCGAACGTGTTGCAGAAGTCGGGAATGCGGTAGAGTTATACCATCTTGAGTCACTGGATATTTGGGGATAGTTGGCGTTCGTTGCTCCTTTCAGAACCGGCTGGTCGTTCTCATGATCTTTCCATGCGTTCTTTCCCACGGCAGCGTCCCACAGATAGTATCTGTCGCTCGAATAGTGTGTGATTGCCAGATCGGTGCTTACTTTCTTGTTCTTTCCTGCCTTGCAGGTAATGTTATTATAAGTCTTGGATACTGTCCCACGAACCTTCGTCTTCTGGTCGTAGAGAGTGTATTCCACAGTAACATGATGATATTCGCCCGGTGCAAGAACCATTATAGCCGCATTCTTTTCATGGTCTGCAGCCTTGGGTATGACGAATCCATCATCCGAACCGCCGTTCAGTGTGAGCGTTATACTCCTGTTGGCAGCAGTTGCAGCTGGGCGGGGTGTCGTATTTATCCCATTGTCATCGAATTTGAACTCTCCGGCAAGCGCCTCGTCTGCCGTTACCTTGATCTGTGTCACTTTCACGTCCTCTGCAAACTCTGGGCTGTAATAAGGCGTAAAGACGAGGTAGGATGCTTTGTGAGAGAGTGTGAAGGTGTAGCTCCCGTCACCCTGCCTGCTGGCTTCCGCCGTGCCGCAGTCTCCGTCTGTACCGATGTGCGAGGCATCGTCAGGAGAACTCTGCGACTGGATCGGACTTATGGTCACCTTGTCACCATGGGCGTTGCCGTTTCCTGTATAACGTACAGTGTATTTCGATGCGGTGAGTATCCCGGGGAAATAGAACTTGGCCGTAGGAGCCTTGACCGTGATATTGTCTTTTGTGCTTGTTGTTAAAGTGCCGGCGTCGTTGATCCACAGCTTGTCTCCTGAAGTCCAATAAAACTTTATCGCCGAACCGTCGTAAGTGCCTGCTGTGCGGGTCAATCCCCCGTCTGCAAACTCTGTCATCCCTGCGGACACCGTGTTCTGTTGCTTCCCGTTGTCTGCTTGCAAAGTGTCGTCATTGGAGCAGCCTGCCAGTGAAAGCAAGGCTACGACCAGTAAAGCCCCAAAATAAGAATACTTCATTTTTCTACCTTTTCTTAACTTGTGTTCCATTCTACTTTAGTTCTTGTCTTCGGCAGATTCTTCCTCAAATGCAAAGCCTGACGGCTTTACATTTAAAGGCTCGCCATCATCTTCTGCGCTGTGATGCCCTCCGCTTACCGGAGAAGTCTCAAGAAGATACTCACTTTGCTTTATAAATATAACTTCCGTTTGCGGTCTCATATAATATCTCTCTTTTCTTTTATCCATATTGCCGAATTTAATTAATTATTAATAATTTACATATACAAACTAATTTCATCTACTTACATCATATAGTTCTTATTTCACCTTTAAAATCTCTATATCTAAGTATTAAGGAAAATAAAAGAAACTCCTGAAAATCTTTTATTTACCAAACTCACGCCCTTTATGCTTATGTGAGAAGATAAATGTATATTTAGACCTATAATACACCATTATTTGGAACTACCAAATAATTTGCTATCTTCTTCTCGTTTTAATGTGTTAAAGAATCTAATACAACAGGCATTACTTACACCTTTATCATATAAGCCACAATAGTTAGCTTAATTGAAATTCTTTATTTGAAATATCACTATTATAAGTTAATTCCCACTTAACAATGCAAAGGTAATAAGATAAAATAGAATGAGCAAGGAAATAGAGAAAAAAGCCTCCCCCAACCCCTCTCTATAATGGAGAGGGGAGTAGAAAGTACTGTTTGCAGAGAATTTGCCGGAGATCCTTCACGTTTCTTTGCTTTGTCTTCAAGAATATTATTCTGCCTAAAGTAATATAGTTAAAAGGGTTCTTGTTCCTTTTATCTACTTAGAAACCACTAGGACCACCCATTGGTGGGCGACCACCGCCCATTGCTTCACCACCAGGAGGAGGTGGTGGCATATTTGAATTAGGGCGTCCGAAACCACGATCCTTGGGCTTTGGAGCATTCTTGCCACCAAATAGATTCAATCGATAAGTAGCACGGAACATGATGTAACTATTTATACTATTATATTCCGTGTCGGTTCTGTTTACAGCATTGATAGTGCGTGAGAGATTGCTTTGTTGATGTAAAATATCATAGAACTGTAAGCTCAATGTCAAAGCATTACCCGCTAACAAACTCTGAGAAAGCTGTGCATTCCACAACAACTCATTCGTATTTAGTGCCGCATCATTATATCCTCGACGGCTATTCTGATGCAAATCAGTAGATAAACTCATGTTCCAAGGCAAGGAGAAGATAAGACTTCCACCGTAAGAGAATTGCCATGTACTCAAGTTATTGAGGCTTTGGAGATTGTTCTTAGAATGTGTGTAATCAACCGAACCATCCAATGCTAGTTCTAGCCAAGAAGTGCGATAACTAGCTGATAAGCGTTCCCCAAGTGTCAAAGACTTAGTGATATTCTTCTCAACGGCACTTGTTGCATTCTGTTGTAAATAACTAGCGTAACGATTGAAACTGCCTCGTGTGAACGTATTAACATTCCATACACCTGCAGAATCAATACTTGTATTAAACATCACAGCTGCATTTGCATCCCAATTACCATTCACATTGACTGGTTGTACTGTACGAGCTCCAGTCGTTCCATCATACGTAACACTGTTTCCAATGGCGTTACGTGTAGTAGAGAAGTCCGCAAAAGTCATCACTGACTGCGCATGTTTTTGCCTAAAAGCATTGTAGAACAAGCGGAACTTATTAGTAAAGGCTGGCTTCAAATTAGGGTTACCTTTCGATATATTCTGTGGATCGGTATTATCGACAATATCAAGTAACTGCGTCATAGATGGTTGCGAGACCGTACCATTGTAATTGATACGCAGATTGCTTTGTGCATTGAATTTATAACGGAAATCGAATGTTGGACTCCAGTTCACCACTGATCGTTTATTATCAACATGCACACCTAGATAATCCTGCATATAGGTGGAATGTTGTGGTTGTAACTTCATTCCGACATTCATTTTCCACTTTGTATGTAACATTCGCAACATCACTTGCATATCGTGAGTATAGGTTCGATACTCTGAATAACGGCTTAAATTAGAATCTAAATAACTTGCCAAAGGATTCGTCAATAAGCCTAAATAATTATCCCATGATCGATAAGCAGGCTTCAAACTGCCGAACGTTCCAGATGGCAATGAGGAGAAATCATAAGTATCACGATCGCTCTTTGAGAAGCCATATTTGAATTGGTAACTGAATTGTAAGTATGTCTTCCGTGCAAGTGGTTCGCTATAAGTAGCCTGCAAAGCGTAATCCCAGCTCTTTGTTGGCATAAGGTTATAACGATAAGCACGATAGGTTTCATAATTCCCCAATGCATCTCTCAACTGAAAGTATTGTAAGTCTTGTGTTGAAAAAGTCTTCGAATCTGCATCACTATAATCGCCATCCACACGCAGGGTAACGTTTCGTCCGTTCTGACTCAAGCGACGATTCACTTGGAGCATAGCTCCCAAAGCATTATTATCACCATAAGAAATGGTTGTATTATACTGATTGTTCACCATTACACCTTGCGCTTCTAACTGTGCAATAGCTGTTGCCGACAATGGATCATCCACACTTTCGTATGGGTCGGTATTGTAAGCTGCCGACTTACTAACAACCTGTCCATCATTCTTTGATAGTCGGATATTAGGTCGGAACATGATATTCCACATAGAGTCAGGTTTCCACTCCAAACGGAAACGACCATCCCAAGAGTTCTCACGAGTATATTCCTGCGAGCGACGATTAGCGTATGAACCTTGTGACGCAACGAAGTTCTCTATTGATACACGGGTATTCAAGTCACCATCAGAATGATTCCAACGAACACTACCATCCCATTGTAAGGTTTTACCATTATCATAGTTCATATTCAAACCAACCATCTTTGTAGCATTCAATCCTTGACGTATGCCACCCCATCCGCCACGAGGACCACCACCAAAGCCCATATCGTTGACATTATTAGCAGACAAGAAGCCCATCATTCGGAACTTATCATTGAAATAAGCTGCCATTGCTTTCTCTGAATAACGATGCTTGGTTCCTATTCCAAGGTCAATGTTTGAGAAGAAACCTTTGTTCATTCCAGCCTTAACACCAAAGTCCAGTACAGTCGATTCGTTGCCATCATCAATCCCCGTCACACGACTCAAATCACTCTTCTGGTCGTATGCTTTAATCTTATCTATTATAGAAGTAGGGAGATTCTTGAGTGCTGTTTTAGTATCACCAGTCATGAACTCCTTACCATTAATGAGTATTTTCTTGACCTCTTTACCATTAATCTTTATCGTACCATCATCCGAGACTTCTGCACCGGGTAGCTTTTTTACCAAGGCTTCAATAGTCGATCCCTCTGCAACACGGAATGCCGACGCATTGTATTGAAAGGTATCTGCCTTCACAACTACCTTTGGTGCACTTGCAACAACCTTAACTTCTTTCAACGTGTGCGTATCCACTTGAAAATCGAGTTGCCCTATAGCAACATCTTGATCATTAGCAATCGTAACATTCTGAAAGATCGTTTTATAACCAACATAGGATGCCTTCAGAATAAACCTGCCATTCGTTGGAGCTGTCACTTTGAAATTACCACCTTCATCGGAGGTAGCTCCAACAACATAGGTGCTATCCATCTTCAACAGCTGGACAACTGCAAAAGGAACTTTCTCTTTCACTTCTCCATCAAAAAGAGAGCCTGTTATCGTTCTATTCTGTGCAAGTAGTGTGATGCTACTAAACGACAAGAATACAAACAAGAATAATCTTTTTACCATAAAACTATTTCATTAACTGGTTTATATGATGGTTAAACATATAAGAAGTTTAACCTTAATCTTCACTTTTAACAGCTTATATAAGACGTTTACAATTATTTTTTGTAACATTGCAGTTGGCAGTTGATCCTGTTAGATTATGCTGCTCTCCATCGTCTTAATAGACAAAGGCGTTCCTAAGTAAGGTTTTTTATAAGGATTAAAAGTGATTAGATAGCTTATGAAACAGCGTGTCATCATATCAAGACATCTCAAGACAGAATTAGCAAAAGCCATTGCTGAATGTGAACATGATAGAATCTTTGTTCTTGTAGATGAAACTACCAACAAACTCTGTTGGACTCTTGTTAAGGATTATTTATGTCTGAAAGATGCTCAAACAATTGTTATTGGTGCAACTGACAGACGTAAGAATCTTGACACACTCGTCCATGTATGGGAATCATTACAGCAAGGGAAAGCCACACGCCACAGTCTGCTCATCAACCTTGGAGGTGGTATGGTGACCGACTTAGGTGGCTTTGCTGCTTCAACCTACAAACGGGGAATCAACTTCATCAATGTTCCAACAACCTTACTTGCCATGGTGGATGCCAGCGTTGGAGGTAAAACGGGTATCAACTTTGGTGGGTTAAAGAACGAGATTGGAGTTTTTAATGATGCAGAATTTGTATTTCTTGATACCAACTGGCTTCGAACACTTGATGAAGAAAATATCCGCAGCGGTTATGCCGAGATGCTCAAACACGGTTTGATAGCTGATGAAACGATGTGGGCAGAGCTCATCAACTTCAATCTAACGCAACCTGATCTCCATCAATTAGCCTCAATGCTGGATAAGAGTGTACGCATTAAGGAACGTATCGTTGCTGAAGATCCACACGAAAAGGGTATTCGTAAAGCCTTAAACCTCGGTCACACCTTTGGACATGCGTTCGAGTCATGGGCTATGAAGCGCCAACCCGTCTTACATGGTTACGCTGTCGCCTTTGGACTGATTGCTGAGCTGTATCTTGCAACGACACAAACAGACTTCCCCACAGAGCGCATGCGCCAAACAGTAAACTTCATTCGAGCGTATTATGGAAGTCTTCCTATCACCTGCAACGACTATCCTGAGCTTATAGAACTCATGCACCACGATAAAAAGAATCGTGGTAATGAAATCAACGTGACGCTCCTTGGTGGTATCGGAGACATCCGCATCGATCAGACCATCACAGAGGAAGACATTAAGGAAGCACTCGACTTTTTCCGTGAAGGGTAGATTTATGTTCGTAAGTCCTGCTTATGAAAGGTATTTTTTTACCATCTTAGTAATACAAAACCAATTCATTTATATTACATAAAACCCCTAATTAAGTTTGAAATTCATTTGCTGTCAGTTTTAACATTTACACTATATCATTGATTACTAACACCTTATATACTATAAAAAGATGACAGGAATGACAGCAAAAATGATTTCCTTCAATTTTACCAATAGTATAATACCATCTTACCACAATGCTATACGCCCTATTCCTTGCGCTTCAAAAGATGCACTAATCCCCATTGCTTTAAAGGCGCGAGCGATAGTAGTGAATGTAAGAACTTCCACTTGATAGTAAACATGTTCCCTTCTGTCGCCAAATATCATTTTTTCTTTGTATCTTTGCAGCCCAAGTACAACAGCTAAAAGGTAAACATGTTCCCTTTTGTCGCCGTTGTCTCATACACAAAGACATTATGGAAGAGAAGAAGATAATTAACGGGCTTAATGATCAAGAGGTGTTAGCAAGTAGGCAGAAGTACGGTGAGAACCTCCTCACACCACCAGCGAAAGAGTCTATGTGGAAGCGTTTTATAACGAAATTTGAGGATCCTCTGATTATCATTCTACTTGTTGCTGGCATTCTCTCTATCGCTATCTCTTTCTATGAATACTATGGTTTGCATGAAGGAACAGAGGTGTTTTTCGAGCCAGTAGGCATTTTTATCGCCATACTATTGGCTACTGGCATGGCATTCTTCTTCGAGGAGAAAGCGAACAAAGCCTTTTCTGTTCTCAACCAAGTCAACGACGAGGAACCTGTGGAGGTCATTCGCAATGGTAATACCACCCAAATAACAAAGCGAGAAGTGGTTGTTGGCGATATTGTCAGGCTCAACACGGGCTCTGAAGTGCCTGCTGATGGATCGTTACTACAAGCTATCTCACTCAATATTGACGAATCTTCACTCACTGGAGAACCCATCTGTCATAAGAGTACACATGAAGCTGATTTCGATAAAGACGCAACCTTTCCAACAAACTATGTCCTTCGTGGAACGAAGGTGATGGAAGGTCATGGTTTATTCCGCGTTGAGAAGATTGGAGATAACACCGAAAATGGTAAGGTTTTTGTAGCTTCTCAGATTGACAACAGCGTTAAGACACCTCTTACCGAGCAATTAGAACGATTGGGCAAACTTATTACATGGGCTAGCTACACCATTGCCGCCCTCATTCTCATTGCCCGCATTATCATGTTCTTCTCGAACTTCTCCTTCGATTGGGTACACTTCCTGCAATATCTCCTAGACTCAATTATGATTTGCGTGACGCTTATCGTCGTTGCTGTTCCCGAAGGATTGCCTATGGCGGTAACGCTTTCTTTGGCTTATTCAATGCGTCGCATGCTAAAAACAAATAATCTTGTGCGCAAGATGCACGCTTGCGAAACTATGGGGGCAACGACTGTCATTTGTACAGATAAGACCGGGACACTAACGCAGAATCAAATGCGTGTGAGTGAAATGGCTATTGACAGAGAGACTGAAGAGCACAAGGCGTTAGCAAGAGAGGCTATTGCTGTGAACTCAACAGCATCTCTTGATTTCTCTGACGATCATCATCCAACCGCCTTAGGCAACCCAACAGAAGGCGCACTCCTACTTTGGTTAAATGATCAGGGCTATGATTATCGTCAGTTGCGCACAGAGGCTGAAGTGATAGACGAACTTCCTTTCTCAACAGAACGTAAGTGCATGGGAACTTTGGTGCGCTCTGCTCAACTTCCAGGAAAGAACATCTTATATATAAAAGGTGCAACCGACATCATCCGTAATTATTGTTCTTCTATCATGGGGAATCGTTCGTGGGATGAAATTAGCAACCAGTTGTTAACCTGGCAGAACCAAGCTATGCGCACATTGGGCTTCGCCTGTATGCTCATCGACGATGACAACTTACACGAAGGGGTAATTCCAACCCTCCTCGACACCATCAAACAAACAGGGGAAGGATTAACTTTCCAAGGTATCGTAGCCATCTCCGACCCTGTTCGTAAAGAGGTTCCGGCTGCTGTTCGGGAATGTCTTGATGCCGGTATAGACGTTAAGATTGTCACAGGCGATACCCCGGGAACAGCAAAAGAGATAGGTCGACAGGTGGGACTATGGACTGAGAAGGATTGTGATAACTGTGTGATAACAGGTCCGGAGTTTGAAGCTCTAAGCGACGAAGAACTTTCTAAACGTGTAAACAGTCTAAAGATCATAGCCCGCGCACGCCCAATGGATAAGAAGCGATTGGTTGAAGCCTTGCAAGCCCAGCACCAAGTCGTAGCTGTTACGGGCGATGGAACAAACGATGCACCAGCTCTCAAAGCTGCACACGTGGGTTTATCAATGGGCGATGGGACAAATGTTGCGAAAGAAGCATCCGATATCACCATCATTGATAACTCCTTCCGTTCTATTGGTCGTGCGGTAATGTGGGGGCGATCACTCTATCAGAACATTCAGAGATTCATCCTTTTTCAGATGACAGTAAACGTTGCTGCCTGCCTTATCGTTCTAGCAGGTGCACTGATGGGAACGCAGAGTCCACTGACAGTAACTCAAATGTTATGGGTCAATCTCATTATGGACACCTTCGCAGCTATGGCTCTCGCATCCCTTCCACCATCGAAAGACGTCATGCGTGACAAGCCTCGCAACCGCAAGTCCTTCATTATTAATCCAGCAATGACAAGGCTCATTATCGGTGTTGGATGTTTGTTCTTTGTAATCCTACTCACGTTGCTTTATATGCTGGAACATGCTCCTATTCAATCAATGACCGACTTCCTTACATGGCAAAATACGGGACATCATGAACTAACGAACCATGAGTTGAGCATCTTCTTCACACTCTTTGTGATGATACAGTTCTGGAACATGTTTAATGCGCGAGCCTTTGCAACAGGACGCAGTGCCTTCCACTTGAAAGGTTGTAAGGGTTTTGGTGTTATTGCCTTGTTGATATTTGTGGGGCAGATTATCATCGTGCAGTGCGGTGGAAGGATGTTCAACGTCTCTCCTCTCAGCCTTTCTGATTGGTTGATCATCGTCACTTCAACCTCTGTCGTTCTATGGATTGGAGAGTTATTCCGCCTCTTCAACAAACGAAACAAGCAATAGTCACAAATCAAGGAGAATACCAACTAATAAACAGAAGAGCCTTTCTTTCATGCAAAGAGAGGCTCTTCTTGCTGTGAAGAAAGGCTTTCTTCGCAATGAAAAGGGCGTCTCTTTGATTGGAGAAAAGACTCTCTTACAAGAGAAAGAACATCTCATAATTATGAAAAAGACATCCAGCAACTTGATTTTCATTATATTTTCACTATCTTTGCAAAATACTATTTATCGATAAACACATGGTCAGAAAAAGAAAAAACAAGCTAAGAGACGTATGGGAGTTCTTAGTGATTGCTTTTGCAATGTTGCTTGGTAGTTTTGGATGGTGCGCCTTCCTCTTACCTCACAAGATTACAATTGGTGGTATAGCAGGTATTTCCTCTGTTATCCAATGGGGATTAGATATTCCCGTTCAATATACCTACTTAGCAATTAATGGCATTCTTCTCTTCGTTGCTTTGAGGATTCTTGGGTGGAAGTTCTGCATTAGAACCATCTTTGCAGTGCTTAGCTTCGCATTCTTCACATCGCTTTTTAGACAGGTATTCGCGGGTCATGCACTCTTTGCCGACCAGCCCTTCCTTGCCTGCGTAGTAGGAGGTGTACTATTAGGAGCTGGTGTTGCCATCGCATTACAGTACAATGCAAGCTCTGGCGGATCGGATGTTATCGCCGCAATGATACATAAGTATCGTGACATCTCACTAGGTCGTGTCATCTTAGCATGCGACCTTTGCATTATTAGCTCAAGTTACCTCGTATTGAATAATTGGGAGAAAGTGATCTATGGATACATCGTTCTCTTTGTCATGACATACGTTGTTGATTACATGATCAACGGTATGCGAGGTTCCGTTCAGTTCTTTGTTATATCGGAGCATTGGGCAGAGATTGGTACAGCCATCAATAACGACGTGCCACGCGGATGTACTATCATCAATGCACAAGGGTTCTATACGGGTAAGGACTTGAAGATGCTCTTCGTCATAGCAAGGCGTTCGGAAGCACGTGCCATCTACCAACTCATTGATGAAATAGACCCTAACGCCTTCGTTTCTCAAGGAGCTGTTAATGGTGTATATGGCGTTGGCTTTGATCGTATGAAGGTATCGCATCGCAAGAAGATAACCGAAGAACAGGTACAAGCCTGACAGTATTTTAGATAGGAAAGGATCATAGAATGGATATTCAGGAGATAAAAGATAAACGCATCGCAGTGCTTCTCTCTGGCGGTGTAGATAGCTCGGTCGTCGTGTATGAGTTTGCTCGACTGGGCTTACACCCCGATTGTTTCTATATTAAGATAGGACCAGAAGAGAAGGAGGAATGGGATTGCAACTCTGAAGAAGACTTGGAGATGGCTACTGCCGTGGCGCATCGTTATGGCTGCAAGTTGCAAGTCATTGATTGTCATAAGGAGTATTGGGATCAGGTAACGAGCTATACTATGGAGAAGGTAAAGGCTGGTTTCACTCCAAACCCTGATGTGATGTGCAACAGACTCATAAAGTTTGGTGCCTTCGATGCGAAGATGGGGCATGATTATGACCTAATAGCAACGGGGCATTATGCGAAGACTGAATGGATTGATGGGCGTAAATGGCTTACAACAAGTCCTGACCCTGTAAAAGATCAGACTGACTTCTTAGCTCAAATATACGATTGGCAACTAAAGAAAGCGATATTCCCTATAGGGCATTATGCGAAGAATGAGGTGAGAGAGATTGCCGAACAGGAGCACTTAATCAATGCTCGTAGGAAGGACTCACAGGGTATCTGCTTCCTTGGCAACATTGACTACAATGAGTATGTACGTCGTTATCTGGGGGAACAGACGGGTGACATCATCGAATTAGAGACTGGTAAGAAGATTGGTGAGCACCGTGGACTATGGTTCCACACCATCGGACAACGCAAAGGATTGGGTCTTGGCGGTGGTCCTTGGTTCGTTGTTAAGAAGGATGTGGCGCAGAATATTCTCTATGTAAGCCATGGTTATGATCCAGCAACAGCTTATAAGAAGGACTTCCCACTGCATGATTTCCACTTCCTAACCGAAGGTATCACGGAACTACCCGCTAAGGTGACTTTCAAGATACGCCATACACCAGAGTATCACACGGCTACCGTGGAGCAACTAAGCGATGGGAAGTGCCTCATCCATTCTACAGAGAGTATTCATGGAGTTGCCCCCGGGCAGTTCTGTGTCATATATGATGAGCAGCACCACCGCTGCTTTGGCTCTGGAGAGATTACTCTCTAAGGCGCATTTGAATCGTATCATACAATTATTTATAACTTCTTAAAGCGACATTCAAAAGCAATGTCTCTTTAAGAAGTCTTCGTATTGATTGCGATAACCATTAAACACGTTGATATCAACATCACCATGAATACCACGCACCTTACCATCAGGACTAAGCTGCCAGTAGGCTAACTTGAAGTTAGGTTTATACTCTCCATAACGCGCAATCCACACGAGATAGTTATCACCAAGGTCGGGGGCTAAGGGCATATAACGGTTAGCAAACGACTGACTGATATAGAGTATCGGGCGATGACCCGTGTGTTTAAATACCATAGACATCCATATCCTCACTTGTTTAAACAGCACTTCAGCACCTCCCATAGCATGAATTTGTGCATCAGTAGGCTCTACGTCGAGCACAGGGGGTAGGTCGCCTTTCCTGAATCGAGCTTTCTTTAAGAAGAAGTTAGCCTGCATATAACCCGAAGACAAGGTTGAGAAGAAGTGATAAGAACCCACTCTGATCCCCTGCTGACGGGCTGCCAAGTAATCAGAATAGTAATAGTTGTTGAGCAAAGTACGCCCTTCAGTCGCCTTGATATAGGCAAATGAGATCGAATAATCAACCACTCCTTTGATCTTCTTAGTGCTTAATGTACCGAGATGGGTGATTCTTAACTTGCTCCAAGCTATGCTGTAACGCTGCTCCCCCTTCTCATGTTGATGTTTAGAAAGGTCTATGCCATAGATACGGTCAGCGTTGTAAGTGAGGCGTTCGCCCTTAAATACGTTGTTCTTCCACTCCCCTACCTTCAGAAAGTCATGTGGCGCAACATTGATACCAAAGCCATTTCGCTTGCCATCCAGCCAATGCCCATCATAAAAACTACCATCATTACCATAATACTGACCATATCCCTCAGCCTTTCCTCTTCGTTGCTCGCCAACGTAATAACCCGCAGAATCAATCAAAGCTCCTGCAGGAAAGCCAAGAACAGGATGCGAATAAGCCTTGAAGTCACGCAAACTCTCTTGCATTCCTCGCTCTCTGCCGAAGCGTGAAGAGATCCTCCAAGGAGTCATACAATCAGATGTCTGCAAGCAAAGAGCCCATCGGTTTGATTCATCATTCAAGCGATTACAAACCATTATCTCACCGGGCTTATACCATACACGTGCTGTGTATTGATTCACTTGACGGATACGAAGACGTGCAGTAGGCTTTATATCTTGCAAAGCATGTATAATCCTTTGCAGTGAATCCATCTGTTGCACCAACTTTGTATGATAATCGGCAATCTTGTTATAACCATAATCTTGCACACTATGAACGCGCAGATAATAGGCTGTCTCGTTCCGCTTGGACTGCAAACCCACCAACTTTATATCCATCTTCAGCAACGCATACATCAATACATGGCGCAGTTTCCGATCCTTCAAATTGATAATTGTAGAAGGATAATGGCGCCTTATCACTGCTATACGCCCAAAGCAAGAAGGCAAAATGGGGAGTTTATTCACCCAATAGCCCTCTGTTACGGACATACGTGAGCGTATAGAGTCACCTGGCAGACTACCATCTACAAAGGTGGAGTCGGTATAATTGGAGAAATAAGCTGCTGGTTTACCATCAACGTCCAACTGATAATAAGACTTTTCAGTCACATCTACGGCACATCTTTGTATATGTCTTCTTGTCAACGAGAGGTTACGCTTGGCAATAGATGACAATAAGGAAACTATGAGAATATAACTTACACCCTTGTAAAAACGCCTGTTAAAGAACGAATGAAACATCTAAATCAACTCTAAAAACTATGCAAAGGTACTAATAAAGACGTAACTTCGCATACATAACAGATAGGAAAATCGAGCATCCTGGTACTTTCTTTTTCACCTTCCATTGCATGGGACTGTGCGTTCCATGTATTGAAACTGTGCGTCTCATAGCTTGAGACTGTGTGTATCAAGGCTTGAGACAGAAAGAGGTCATAGGTAACAGGGCTAAAAAAGGGGTGCATCAATAATCCTAACGGACATTTGATGCACCCTTATCATTGTTGAATAAGTGGGTTCGTCGTTATGCTTTCTTCATCCGAAGGGCTAATTGAAAGATGGACGGGATGAGTATGCAAAGCGAAAAAAACAGTCCGCCATACATCATTCGCTCACTTCCATGGAAGAAGTCAATGAGCTTTCCGTCGCTCATCTGTGGCATTAAATGGAACATCACATAGGCTACTGTGTTGTTAATCCAATGCAACATAAGCCCTGGTAGAATGCTCTTTGTACGATAATACATCCATCCAAGTACCAAACCGAGCAAGAAGGCGTGGATGCCCTGCGCCAGATTGAAGTGGATGAAACCAAAGACGAGAGCCGAGAGGATGATAGCTATCCAGTGACTCTTACTGCCCGTTGCATTCAGAAGTACACGGAGTACACCACCGCGAAAGACTACCTCCTCTGCCAATGGTGCCATGATACCTAAGGCGATATATCCCCATGATGTCTTCATAATGCTTTGGAACATTGCTTCCGTTTGTTCGGGCATGGTGAGATTAATCTTCTCTGCTATAAACTCCATCGGGAGAATAGAACCTAAAGCAAGCAAAGCTGCCCAAAGGAGAACGCCCCACGGACGTGACTTGAGATAGATGTTAGATACTGGAGCCCACTTTGTACGAGTGAACAGGAGGAGGGTTAACAAACTACTAATCACTGTTGACAGGGCTATCGAAGTACCATCTTTGGCACCATTCATCGTGGTTAAGAAGGGAGTTCCATTAATGAATGAAACTGTAAGATTGGTGATTACTAATGCAATAACTTGCAACACGATGAAGAGTGCTACGAATAATATAGTATAAAGAACGGCTGTCCATAATTCTCTTGACTTCATATTCTTCCTTGTTTATTATTGTTCTACAATGTTATCAACCATCGGATGACGCCTATCGAAGAGTGCGTTGATGGTATGTTTGTCTTGTTCGAGCTGTTGGGATAGGGCTTCGAGGGAATCGAACTTACGCTCATCTCGTATCTTACTGATGAATCGGATAGAGACATCTTGCCCATAGAGATTGCCCTCGAAATTGAAGATGTTTACTTCTAAAGTCTCTTTTGTTCCATCGAATGTGGGACGTTTGCCGATATTCATCATCCCACGCTTCCATACGAGGGAGTGGTCTAATTGAACCATGACAGCATATACGCCACGCATAGGTAGGAGCTGTTGGCAAGCGTTGATATCGAGGTTGGCAGTGGGGAAACCTAACTTGTGACCGTTCTGGAAGCCGCTCACAATCTTGCTAGAGATGGTGTAATCGTAACCTAAACAGTGATTGGCGCGCACGATATCACCTTCTTTTATATACGTCCTTATCTGTGACGAACTAATCTTCTCACCATCGGGAAGGTAGGCATTATTGTGTATAACCTCTATTCCCAACTGCTCGCCGTATCGCTTATAATCATCGAATCCCTCTGAACGGTTATGCCCGAAACGATTGTCGTAACCGATCAACAGCTCCCGTACATTCAGTTGATTGCGTAAGACATCCTCCATAAACTCGCGTGCAGATAAGTCTGCCAATGCGACATCAAAGTGTAACACGATGACTTTATCAATGCCCGTCTTTGATAATAACAGCAGTTTCTCATCAAGCGATGATAGCAATTCTGGGCGACTATTCACATCGTCTTCCTTCCCTGGTGATGCTTTCAACACTTGCCGAGGATGCTCATCAAACGTTATCACAGCCGACACCATCCCTACCCGATGCGCCTCATTTATAACATTCCTTATCAAATACTGATGCCCACGATGCACACCATCAAAGAAGCCGATAGTAGCTACCAGCTCTCCTATCTCAACCTTCTCTCCTTGCTTTATATATATCGTTTCCAAGTTCCTTATACCTATTTGTGATACTCCTCCCAGCATCCTCTTCTCCTCTTCATCCTTTCCAACACTTCTTCTCTCCCTCCTTAGCTACACTATTGTCTTAACTCTCTTTCGCTCCTCTCACTCCTTACATTCCTTAGAAAAGCTCCTTACACACCTTAACGATGATCCTCACTCTCCTTAGCAAAGCCCCTTGCACACCTTAACGAAGCCCCTTGCAAAGTTACTTAGAAACCGCCACAAACACTATCCACCACTTCTCAAAATGTGTTAAAACCGCAACTTTCTTTCAACTCCATTCTCCTTTTTCCATTTATTTCATTACCTTTGCACCCGTATCAACCACATTTCGGACTTGTAGCTCAGTTGGTTAGAGCAACAGACTCATAATCTGGAGGTCCCTGGTTCAAGCCCAGGCTGGTCCACA
>ERZ773008.203-NODE-203-length-41823-cov-4.612814_pt1 | contig 41823 bp, 40 predicted proteins | sample MGYA00580664_ERZ773008 | MGnify/ENA primary metagenome ERZ773008 (study PRJEB29015, sample SAMEA2738016) | human oral metagenome | biome: human oral; feature: human-associated habitat; material: dental | place: China | collected 2048 ...
CGTGGATTCAAGCACGGGCACAGCCTGCACTTGCAGCTTGGGCAGTTTCAGATGGGCGGCAATGCCTGCGGCAATGCGCTGGCAAATGTCAGGCGCGTAGCCTGTTGCAGCGCCGGGGCTGGTTTCCCATGAAAAGGGCGCGCCGTTCGGGCGGTAGCCCATCTTGAATACGCCGGTGGCCTGGATGCGGTTCAGCACCGGCCCCGCATGCGCAGGCGACGCCAAGGCCGCGCAGGCAGCCAAGCCCGCCAGCAGACGCAGGGCCAGGCGGGAGAAAGAAGCAGAAGCGATTGTCATGATTTGCAAGGGTTTTCACCGAGGGAATGCAATTATGGATTGCATTCTGCTTGCGCGGGTGAAAGCGCTTGCAGCAAAGTTCGTTTCAGTATTTCCTGTGCAAATACACAGAGAGGCTGTCTGCTGATTCTCCTCGGGGGAGAAGGAGGCGTGCTTACATCACCGTCCAGTCCGCCACGTAGCTCGTGGGGCGGCGCAGGTTGTCTTGCAGCAAGGCGCCCATTTTCAGGTTCAGGTTGTAGCCCAGACCAGGCAGGGGGGAGAGAAACCAGCGCTTGTAGATGGCGTCCATTTCTCCATCGCGATAGAGCTGCTGCATGGCTTGCAGCACCACTTTTTCCAGCTCGGGATCAGACTTGCTGAACATGGGCGCCAGCGGTTCGATGGAGTAGCGCTGCGCCAGAACGGAAAGCTTGCCGCCGGATTGCGCCGCTGCGGTGAGCAGGGTGACGTCGTCGTACATCAGTGCGTCAATCTCGCCGCGCCCCAGCGCCGCCACAGCCTCGTTCATGGATTTGAAGGTTTTGAGCGTCCAGCCGCCATTGTCGTTTTTGAGTTCGGCAATCTGGCTGCTGGTGGAGCCTTCGATCGTGCCCAGCTTTTTGCCCCTGCAATTGCCAAGACTCGTGATGCCGCCGCCTTCACGAACCATCAGCGCCGAGCCGGCATAGAAATAGGCCAAGCCGAAAGCCACTTGTTCGCGCCGAGCCTTGTTGTTGGTGGTGCCGGCGCATTCCATGTCGATTTCGCCATTGACGACGGCGGGAATGCGCGTGGATTCAAGCACGGGCACAGCCTGCACTTGCAGCTTGGGCAGTTTCAGATGGCTGGCGATGCTGGCGGCGATGCGCTGGCAAATATCCGGCGCATATCCGGTCGCTGCGCTTGGCCCTGTTTCCCACGAGAAAGGTGCGCCGTCGGCCCGGTATCCCATTTTCAATACGCCCGTGGACTGAATGCGATCCAGCACGGATCCGGCCTGCGCCACAACCGGCGCGGCACAGGCAAACAGAGTGGCCGCACAGGCAGCCAGCAGGCGGCGAGCGAAAGAAAGAGTCGTTGCGGGGTTCATGCGGCATGACCAGGTTAAAGAAAAAAGCATTCTAAATGACGAATTGTTTCAGATATATTCATGAAAGCGTGGCGCAAATGCCCCAATCGGCTCTGCTTCATATAATTTCAGCCCAGGCCCGCATTCATTGCCGGGCTTTTTTGTTTATGAAATCAAGCACTGTTTTTCCCCGCCGATTTGACGTGATTGTGGTGGGCGGCGGCCACGCTGGCGCTGAAGCGGCCCTGGCGGCGGCCCGCATGGGCTGCGCCACGCTGCTGCTGACGCACAGCATTGAAACCCTGGGGCAAATGAGCTGCAACCCCAGCATTGGCGGCATTGGCAAGGGCCATCTAGTGCGAGAGGTGGATGCGCTGGGCGGCGCGATGGCGCTGGCGGCGGATGAAGCGGGCATTCAGTTCCGCACGCTCAACGGCAGCAAAGGGCCTGCCGTGCGCGCCACGCGCGCGCAAGCCGATCGCGTGCTCTACCGCGCGGCCATGCGCGGGCGGCTGGAAAACCAGCCCAATCTCTGGCTGTTCCAGCAGGCCGTGGATGATGTGCAAGTGCAAGGCGGGCGCGCCGTGGGCGTGGTCACGCAAATGGGCCTGGCCTTCGAGGCGCGGGCGGTGGTGCTGACGGCGGGCACGTTTTTGAATGGGCGCATCCACATCGGGCTGGACAACTACGCGGGCGGCCGCGCGGGCGATGCGCCTTCCATTTCGCTGGCGGCGCGGCTGAGGGAACTCCAGCTGCCGCAAGGGCGGCTGAAAACAGGCACGCCGCCGCGCCTGGACGGGCGCACGATTGATTTTTCCGCCTGCACGGAGCAGCCCGGCGACGCAGACCCCGTGCCTGTTTTCAGCTTCATGGGCCACGCCAGCATGCACCCTCGGCAAGTGCCATGCTGGATAACCAACACCAACGAGCGCACGCACGACATCATTCGCAGCGGCTTTGACCGCAGCCCCATGTTCACGGGGCAGATCGAGGGCGTGGGGCCGCGCTACTGCCCCAGCGTGGAAGACAAGATCAACCGCTTCGCGGGCAAAGACAGCCACCAGATTTTTCTGGAGCCGGAGGGCTTGAGCACGAACGAGTTTTACCCCAATGGCATTTCCACCAGCCTGCCTTTTGATATCCAATACGCGCTGGTGCGCAGCATTCGCGGGCTGGAAAACGCGCACATTCTGCGGCCCGGCTACGCCATCGAATATGACTATTTCGATCCGCGCGCGCTGAAAAGCAGCTTTGAAACCAGGCAAATCGAAGGCCTGTTTTTTGCTGGCCAGATCAACGGCACCACAGGCTACGAGGAGGCGGCGGCGCAAGGGCTGTTTGCGGGCCTGAACGCCGCCTTGCAAGTCAAGGGCGAGCCGCCGTGGCTGCCGCGCCGCGACGAAGCCTATCTGGGCGTACTGGTGGACGACCTGATCACCAAGGGCGTGACCGAGCCATACCGCATGTTCACCAGCCGCGCCGAATACCGCCTGCAATTGCGCGAAGACAACGCCGACATGCGGCTGACGGAAACGGGCCGCCGTCTGGGCCTGGTGGATGACGCGCGCTGGGATGCGTTCTGCCGCAAGCGCGATGCTGTTTCACGTGAAACACAGCGGCTGAAATCCACCTGGGTGAATCCGCGCACGCTGCCTGCCAGCGAGGCGGCGCGCGTGCTGGGCAAGGCCATTGAGCACGAGCATCATCTTTTTGATTTGCTGCGCCGCCCGGGCGTGAGCCATGCCGCGCTGATGACGCTGCCGAACGCGGCCGCCGGGCGTGACGATGCCAACCTGACGCCAGCCGCCATCGAGCAAGTGGAAATCGCCGCCAAATACGCAGGCTACATCGACCGCCAGAAAGATGAAGTGGCCCGCGCGGCGCATTTTGAAAATCTGCGTCTGCCGCCGCAACTGGATTACATGCAGGTGACAGCGCTGTCGATCGAGGCGCGCCAAAAGCTCAACGCGCACAAGCCTGAAACGCTGGGACAGGCCAGCCGCATTTCCGGCATCACGCCCGCCAGCATTTCGCTGCTGCTGATTCATCTGAAAAAAAGCGGTTTCAAAGGACTGGTTCCATGAAAGCGGCCCTGCTGCAAGGCGCGCAAGCGCTGGGGCTGGCGCTGGATGATGGGCAGCTTGAATCCCTGCTGGCCTATCTGGCTTTGCTGGCCAAATGGAACCGCGTTTACAACCTCACGGCGGTTCGCATCGCGCCAGACATGCTCACGCATCACCTGCTGGACAGTCTGGCCGTGCTGCGCCCCTTGCAGGCGCAAACGCAGGGCAGGGCGCTGAAGCTGCTGGACGCAGGCTCTGGCGGCGGCCTGCCAGGCGTGGCGCTGGCCATTTGCCGCCCTGAACTGGACGTGACATGCGTGGATGCCGTGGCCAAAAAGGCTGCTTTCATTCAGCAAGCAGCGGCCACTCTGAAACTGCCCAATCTGCGCGGCCTGCATGCGCGCGTGGAAAGCTTGGGCGGCCCGTTTGACCTCATCACATCGCGCGCTTTTGCTTCCCTGGCTGATTTCACGGCCTGGTCTACCCAGGCGCTGGCTCCTCATGGCGTCTGGATGGCCATGAAAGGCAAGCTGCCCGATGAAGAAATCGCCGCCTTGCCGCCTGATGTGGAAGTGTTTCACGTGGAACATCTGACCGTTCCGGGGCTGAATGCCGAGCGCTGCATCATCTGGTTGCGCAAAAGGGCAGGGCAGTAGGACTGCTGCGTTTCGGATGAGCATGGGTTTGCCTGAAAATAGGCGGCCCCAAAAGCACCGCCAGCGTCTTCATTCTTCTCGCGCCGTTTTCATCATGTCCCGCATCTTCTGTATTGCCAACCAAAAAGGCGGCGTTGGCAAAACCACCACGACCGTCAATCTCGCCGCAGGGCTGGCCCGCATCGGGCAGCGCGTGCTGCTGGTGGATATGGACCCTCAAGGCAATGCCACGATGGGATCGGGCGTGGACAAGCACAGCCTGCCGCAGAGCGTGTATGACGTGCTCATCGGCAGCGTCACCGTGGCCGAAGCGGTGCGCCGCCCGGCCGATCTGGCCGAGGCGGGCTGCGGCTATGCCGTGCTGGGCGCCAATCGCGAGCTGGCGGGTGCTGAGGTGGAGCTGGTTCAGCTTGAACAGCGTGAAAAGCGCCTGAAAAACGCCCTGGCGGCGGTGCGCGGGGATTACGACTTCATCCTCATCGACTGCCCGCCCGCCTTGAGCCTGCTCACGCTCAACGGCCTGTGCGCGGCCCAGGGCGTGATCGTGCCCATGCAGTGCGAATATTTCGCGCTGGAGGGGCTGGCTGATCTCACCAACACCATCAAGCTCGTGCACGCCAATCTCAATCGCGATTTGCGCCTGATTGGCTTGCTGCGGGTCATGTTCGATCCGCGCATCACATTGCAGCAGCAAGTGAGCGACCAGCTCAAGCGCCACTATGGCGACCGGGTGTTTGACACCGTCATTCCCCGCAATGTGCGCCTGGCCGAAGCGCCCAGCTACGGTCTGCCGGGCGTCGTTTTCGATTCCCACGCCAAAGGCAGCCAGGCCTTCATCGCCTTCGCCCATGAGATGGTTCAGCGCGGCCTTCAGGCTTGAGCATCCAAACCGCCGCAAGTCCCCGTGAAATCAGCGCAGGCAGCTATTATTTTTGTAGTTATTTCATGAGCGCCATGCCTGAATCCCGGTGAATAGACTCACGCCATGCCCAAAACCGCCCCCAACGCCAGCGCCACGGCTTGCACACTGAAGCTGCCCGCCGCGCTGCATCAGCAAATTGAAGCGGCCGCACAGGCCGCAGGCCAGGAAACCGCCGAGTGGATGCTGGCCGCCCTGCAAGCGGCTGCCGAGCGGCACCAGCTCGGCCACCAATTCATGCACGACGCGCAAGCCGCGCAACGCCACCTAAGCGAAAGCGGCCAAGGCCACCCTTGGGAAGAAGTGCGCTCGTACTTCGCCCGGCTGGCGCAGCACCGCGCCGGCCATGCCAGCCTGCCGCCCGCGCCCGTGGCCCGCCTCATTGACTGAACCTGCGCCGCAAGCCATGCCTCTTTCTGCCGCCCTCACAGCCGCCGTCAGGCTCATCCTCGCGCCCCACGCCTTGCAAGACCTCATGCGCATCGAGCAAACCCTGTGGTGCGAGCGCGGCCCGCAAGCCGCCCCCGTCTTCACCTTTTTGCTGGATGGCCTTCAATCGCTGTCTGCCCAACCCGGCGTGGGCCGCCCGGTGGGCGATGGCCTGCGCGAGCTGGCCATTCGGCGGGGCCGCGACCACTATCTGGCCCGCTACCACTACGACGCCCCCCGCCAGCGCGTGCTCGTGCTGTGCTTGCGCGGCAAGGCCGAACTCATTTGCCACTGCGGCGAAGCCCATTGACCCTTGCCGCTGGTTCAACACCTGATTCAAGCTTTTTCCAACTCATCATGGCAACCAAAAAAACCAAAGGACTGGGCCGTGGCCTGGACGCCCTGCTCATTCCCGAACCCGCCGCCGCCGATCCCGCTGGCGTGCCCATGCTCTTGCCACTGGAAGAAATCAGCCCCGGCCAGTACCAGCCGCGCACCCGCATGGACGAAGGCGCGCTGTACGAGCTGGCCGAAAGCATCCGCGCGCAAGGCATCATGCAGCCCATCCTCGTGCGCCAACTGGCGCAGCCTAGGGCCGTGACGCTGCCAGCGGCAGACGGCGCAGGCGAAGAAACCGCAACAGCGCACTACGAAATCATCGCGGGCGAGCGGCGCTACCGCGCAGCCCGTCTGGCCGGGCTGACGCAAGTGCCCGTGCTCGTGCGCGAAGTGGCCGACGAAGCCGCCGCCGCCATGGCCCTCATTGAAAACATCCAGCGCGAAAACCTCAACCCGCTGGAAGAAGCGCAAGGCATCAAGCGCCTGGTGAACGAATTTGGCCTCACGCACGAGCAAGCCGCGCAGGCCGTGGGCAAAAGCCGCAGCGCCGCCAGCAACCTGCTGCGCCTGCTCAACCTGGCCGAGCCAGTGCAAACCATGCTCATGGCCGGCGACATCGACATGGGCCACGCGCGCGCCCTGCTGGCCTTGTCTGGCGCGGCGCAAATCACGGCCGCCAACCAGGTGGTGGCCCGCAAGATGAACGTGCGCGAGACCGAGCGCCTTGTGCGCCAGCTCTCGCAGCCCCAGCCAGCCAGCGCCGCTCAAGAGGCCGCTCAGGCCGCCCCCGAAAAATCCGGCGACGTGCGCCGCGTGGAAGAAGAACTCTCTGACCTGCTGCTGGCGCAGGTGCAGGTGCGCGTGAAAAAAACCCGCCGCCAGGGCGCGCCCATCTCTGGCGAACTGGCCGTGCAATTCGCTTCACTGGACGAACTCAATGGCCTGATCGAGCGGCTGCGGCAAAGCGCCTGAGCGTCCGTGAGAACAGGTTCTGATGCGGGCGGGAAATGAGCGCCCAGGAAAATTCGCTCCTTTTCCAATAGCGTGAGGTCTTAGTAAAAAGAGCGCGAAACCACTTTTTGGCCCCTTTGAATTTGCTCCTGCTTTTGATGCTTTTGGCGCCTGCACGGCATGAAAAAACGGCTCCGCCGCGAGGCTGGAGCCGTTTGCTTTTGGCGTTTGCGCCTGGAGGGGCGGCGCTTCAGGCGGCGGGCAGGTAGCCGTCCACCGAGAGGTAGCGCTCGCCCGTGTCGTAATTGAAGCCCAGCACGCGGCTGCCAGCGGGCAGTTCGGGCAGCTTTTGCGCAATGGCGGCCAGCGTGGCGCCGGTGCTGATGCCCACCAGAATGCCTTCTTCGCGCGCGCAGCGGCGGCCGTATTCCAGCGCAGCCTCGTTGGGCACGGCAATCACGCCGTCCAGCGCCGCCGTGTCCAGGTTGCGGGGGATGAAGCCCGCGCCTATGCCTTGCAGCGGGTGCGGGCCGGGCGCCTTGCCGCTGATGACGGCGGAAGCGGCCGGCTCCACGGCAAACACTTTCAACTGCGGCCATTGGGCCTTGAGCACGTGCGCCGCCGCCGAAATGTGGCCGCCGGTGCCCACGCCGGTGATCACGGCATCCAGCCCCTCGGGAAAGTCTTGCAGGATTTCCTGCGCCGTGGTGCGCTCGTGCGCGGCGGTGTTGGTCAGGTTGTCAAACTGTTGCGGAATCCAGGCGCTGGCGCCGGAGGCGGTGATTTGCGCGGCCAGCTCTTCGGCGCGGGCGATGGCGCCTTTCATGCCTTTTTCCCGTGGCGTGAGATCGAATGTGGCGCCATAGGCCAGCATCAGGCGGCGGCGCTCCACGCTCATGCTCTCGGGCATGACCAGAATGATTTTGTAGCCCTTGACGGCGGCCACCATCGCCAGCCCCACGCCGGTGTTGCCGCTGGTGGGTTCGATGATGGTGCCGCCGGGCTTGAGGGCGCCGCTTTTCTCGGCTTCTTCCACCATGGCCAGCGCAATGCGGTCTTTGATGGAGCCGCCGGGGTTGGCGCGCTCCAGCTTGAGCCACACCTGCGCGGGCGGGGCGAAAAGGCGGTTGATGCGCACGTGCGGCGTGCGGCCTATGGTTTGCAGGATGTTGTCGGCTTTCATGGTGCGGGCGCTCCTTGTGCGGGTGGTGAAAGCGCGCATTCTGAACGGGCGCTGATGCCGCTGCGTGATATGGGTATGCCTGCGCTGGATAAGAGTGGCCCCGGACGCGGCTGGCCCCAGACTGGAATAGCTGGCAGCACGGACGCGCGGCGCGCCAAGAGCCTGTTCAGAGCCTGACCGTGAGGGATGCCCGGGCGGGCCGCCACAAGGCGCAGACGGGCCTTCGCCACTTGCCGCTTCTTTGGCCGCCTTGCTTCACCTTTTCTCCCCTTTTCCCGCCCGGCAAAGTCCGGCCCCGCGCCCCAGGCGGCTGAACCGGGCTGCCGCATCCGCCTGATACTATCAAAAAAGGAGCAAATTCAAGAGGTAAAAATGGGCGTCAGCGCAATTTCCACTAGGACATCACGCTATTAATTCAAGAGCGAAAACGGCTTGCCTGCGTCAGTCTTCACGCCAGCGCAGCAGGCGCAGCCCCAGGGTGACGACGAGCAGGCTGGCACCGACATCGGCGAACACGGCCATCCACATGCTGGCGTGGCCCGTGACGGCCAGGGCCAAAAAGGCCAGCTTGATGCCCAGCGCCACGGCGATGTTGGTCCACAGCACGCGGTGGGTGTGGCGCGAGAGGCGGATGAGCGTGGCCACGCGGTTCAGGCCGCCGCTCATCAGCGCCACGTCGGCCGCTTCCAGCGCCACATCCGCGCCGGCGCCGCCGACGGCGATGCCAATGTCGGCGGCGGCCAGCGCGGGGGCGTCGTTGATGCCGTCGCCCACCATCGCCACGCGGCCTTGCGCTTGCAGGGCGCGCAGCTGCGCCAGCTTGCCGTCGGGCAGCAGTTCGGCGTGCGCCTGGCTGATACCTGCGGCTTGCGCCACGGCGCCGACGGCTTGCGCGTGGTCGCCAGAGAGCATGACGGTTTGCACGCCCAGCTGGTGCAGCGCCTGCACGGCGGCGGCGGCTTCGGGCTTGATGGCGTCGGCCACGGCATACAGCGCCAGCGGGGTGAGGGTTTCGCCGTTTTCGTTTCCGATTCCGCTGCCTTCGCCTTCAGCGCGCGCCAGCAGGCTGACGCTGCGGCCCGCCGCCTGGTGCGCTTGCAGCGCGGCCTGCCATTCAGGGGCGGATTCGGGGGTGGATTCAGAAGCGCGGGCCAGGCCCGCCGCGCGCGGGCTGATCAGGCACAGGCGCTGGCCTTGCACGGTGGCGCGCACGCCCAGGCCGGGCACGTCTTGCGCGTCGGGCAAGTCCACGCTGGCGGCAAAGCCTTGCGCGGCCAGGCCGCTGGCGATGGCGCGGGCCACGGGGTGGTCGCTGTGCGCGGCCAATGCGTGCGCCCGGGCGTGCAAGGCGGCTTCATCCGCTTCGTCTGACAGCGGCTGGAGCGCGGCCAGCGCGGGCTGGCCCAGGGTGAGCGTGCCGGTTTTGTCAAAGGCCACGGTGCGCAGCTGGCGCGCCTGCTCCAGATACACGCCGCCCTTGATGAGCACGCCCAGCTGCGCGGCCCGCGCCAGCGCGCTGACCACGGTGGCGGGCGTGGCAATCACCAGCGCGCAAGGGCAGGCAATGACCAGCAGCACCAGCGCCTTGTAAATGGACTCGTGCCAAGGCCAGCCCGCCGCCAGCGGCCCCAGCAGCGCCACGGCCAGCGCCAGCGCGAACACCGCCGGCGTGTAAATGGCGGCAAAGCGGTCGATGAAGGCCTGCATGGGCGCGCGCTCGCTTTGCGCCTGCTCCACGGCGTGGATGATGCGGGCCAGCTGCGTGTCTTGCGCCGCCGCTGTCACGCGCACCAGCAGCGTGCCGCTCAAATTCAGCGTGCCGGCGTACACCGTGTCGCCCTCGCACTTGTCCACCGGCAGGCTCTCGCCCGTGACGGGGGCCTGATTGACCGCGCTTTGGCCCTGAATCACCGTGCCGTCCAGCGCCAGGCGCGCGCCCGGCTTGGCGCGAATCACGCTGCCGGGGGGCACTTGCGCGGCAGGCAGCTTGCGCCAGGTTTCGCCGCTTTCGCCGCTTTCGCCGCCTTGGCCGCTTTTGCCGTTTTCCACGCGCACTTCCGCCTGCGCGGGGGCCATGTCCAGCAGGCGGGCGATGGCGCCGCGCGCGCGGTCCACGGCGCGCGCTTCCAGATGCTCGGCCAGGGCGTAAAGCGCCATCACCATTGCCGCCTCGGGCCACTGGCCAATGGCGAAAGCGCCCGTAACGGCCACGGCCATCAGCGCGCTGATGGAAAGCCGCGCGCGCCTGAGCGCCGCCAGCCCCTTGGCATACGTGCAAAGGCCCGCCAGCAGCACCGCCAGCGCCGCCAGCGCCATGCCCGCTGCGGCCCAGGCTTCAGGCGCGAAGGCGTGCCACAGCTCCGCGCCCAGCGCCAGCGCCAGCGCCGCCAGCGTGCGCCCCAGCGCAGGCGGCAGCAGCAGCGCCTGCCAGGCTGCTTGCAGGCGCGAAAGCAGGCCCGAATGCAGGCGCGGGTGCAGGCCCGGGTGCAGGTCTGATCGCGCGTGCGAATGTGAATGCGGATGCGCGTGCCCGTGTTCATGCCCGCAACAGCCGCCGCAGTGCCCGGCCGCTTGCGGCGCATTTGAGGCATCTGGCGACTGCGGCGCAAAGCCCGCGTTGCGCAGCGCGGCTTCCACGTGCGCCAGCGCCTCTTGTTCGGCGTGCACCGTCAGCGTGCGCGCGCCCAGCCGGAACGCCAGCCGCCGCACGCCCGCCACACGGGCCAGCGCATGGCGGATTTCGCTTTCTTCAGCGGCGCAATCCATGTTGGGAATGCGCCAGGTCACTTCGGTCAGGGCGGAGCTTGCGGTGTTCATGCCGCCAATTGAAAACCCTGGAGCCGCTCCAGGGTCAAGCGCCCGGGCCGCTGCCTATGATGCGGCCGCCCCTCAGAATCTGCCCAGAGTCTGGCCGTGAGGGGCAAAAGCGCGGAACCGGGATGGGCTGCGAGGCATTTGCAATGCCGCGCAAGCCGCCTTCGGGCCGCGCCCGATTCCACAATTTCCGTCACACCTTCCGCATCACGGACAGACTTTGAACAGGTTCCCAAGAGTTTGGCCATGAAGATCAGCGAGCTTGCCCGCGCCACCGCCACGCCGGTGGACACCATCCGCTACTACGAGCGCCAGGGCCTGCTGCCCGCGCCTGCCCGCAGCGGCAACAACTGGCGCCACTACGGCAGCGCCCACGCCGAGCGGCTGGCCTTCATACGCCAGGGGCGGGGCCTGGGCATGTCGCTGCAAGAAATCAAAACCCTGCTGCGCTGCCTGGACGCGCCTTGCGGCGACTGCGGCGAAGTCAATCGCATGGTGGACGAGCACATCCGCCACATCAGCCAGCGCATCCGCGAGCTGCGCCAGCTGGAGCGCCAGCTCAAGGCGCTGCGCGCGCGCTGCCCCGCCGCGCAAGAGGCGGCCCGCTGCGGCATCTTGCGCGGCATGGCCGAGCAGGCCGCGCAAGACGGCCCGCCGCCCGCGCCCGTGCAAGGCGTGCATGGGCAGTGAGCGGCGCCGTGAATGGGGCGGTGAACGCGCCAGCGCGCAATGAAATGAAGAAAAGCGTGAAGTCCGCCGATAAGCCGGATTCTGTGCGGCATGGCGCGCCATGCCGTGACCGCCATCAATCTGGGCCGGGGGTCGCCCGCCCGGCTCGATGCCACCTACCCGCACACTCAGCGGGCCGCCTCACTGTGTGCCTATTTGGTGTTGCTGCGCGCAGAGATTGCCCGTTTCACCCGCACTCAAGCGGCTCGTCTCTGTTGCTCTGATCCTCGCCTCGCGGCGGGGAGCCGTTAGCTCCTGCGCTGCCCTGTGCAGTCCGGACGTTCCTCCAGCGCGGCCTTGCGGCCTGTTGCGCCAGCGGCGGTCTGGCGGGCTTCACGGGCGGCGATTATCGCCGCCCAAGCCCGGGCTTGGGCGGCAAAGGGCAGCGCGCCGGCAATGCAAGAAAACGCTCGAACGAAGGGCATATTTCGCTCCTCAATCCATAGCAATATGTCCTAGTACATATTGCGCGAAGCGGTTTTTTGCCCGTTTATTTGCTCCTGTTTTTTTGTATCAAATCAGGCCTTCGAGCGTCAGCTCCACGCGCAAGCCCTTGAGTGCCTCGCTTTTGCCCAGCTTCAGCTCTCCGCCGTAGGCTTGGGCGATTTGGCTGGCGATGGACAGGCCCAGGCCCGTGCCTTCCACGCTTTCATCAAAGCGCAGGCCGCGCTGGCCAGCCGCTTCAAGCTGGGCGGCGCTCATGCCGGGGCCGTCGTCTTCTATGGACAGGCGCAGGGCGCTGCCAGTGCGGCGCACTTGCAGGCGCACTTGGGAGGCAGCCCATTTGCCTGCGTTGTCCAGCAGGTTGCCTGTGGCTTCTTCCAGATCGGTGCGGTCGCCTCTCCAGCGCCAGGCGGCAGCGGGCGGCGGCGCGTCCATGTGCCAGTCCAGCTCTTGCGCGGCGTGCAGTCTGCGCATGGCTTGCACGATGGGCGTCAGGCACTCAAGCACGGCTGTGCTGGCGTGGGTGGCGCTGGCGTGGGCGGCGTCGCTCATGGTGCGGCTTTGGTAGCGGTCTATCAGCCGCGTCATGGCGGTGATGTGCTGCAAGGCTTCGGCCGAGTCCACCTGGCTTTGGCGGCTGGCGCTGGCCGCCAGCAGGGCCAAGGGTTTTTTCAGGGCGTGGTTCAGGTCGGCCGCGTGGGCGCGGGCGCGGCTGACGACACGTTCGTTGTGCGCCAGCAGGGCGCCAAGTTCGCGCTGCAGGGGGGCCAGGTCGGAGCCGGCGGGCACGTCCTGGATGCGGGGCGTTTGCGGATGGCGCGGGCCGTGGGGCTGGCGTTCGGCCGCTACGGCACGGGTGAGCCGCCGCAGCGGCGCCAAGCCCACGCGCACTTGCGCCAGCAGCATGACGGTGAGAAAAACAATGAGGCTGATGACGCTGACCAGCAGGATGCGGTCTATGCGCTCCAGGTTGTCTTGCAGGGTGCTGGCGGGGGCGAAGACGGTCAGGGTCGCTGGCTCGTTCAGGCCGCTGAGGGTGATGCTGCGGCTTTGTGCCAGCAGCGGCTCGGCGCGCGGGCCGCGTGCCTGCATCAGCCCCAGCGCGGCCGGGCCTGCGGCTTTGCCAAGCAGCTGCGCCTCGGCATCCCATAGCGAACGCGAATGGCCCAGCGTGCTGGCGTCGGATGTGCGCCTGACCTGCCAGTACCAGCCGGAATAGATGGTGCTGAATTCGTCTCCTGCGCCTGATTCGGTGACTTCGTCTTTCACACCGGGCACGTGCAGCAGGCGCGCGGCTACGCGCTCCTGGCGCTCTTGCAGCGCCTGCGCAAAGCTTTGGTAAAGCGCTCCGTGCATTTGCGTGCGCAGCCAGATGCTGCCGCCCACCAGCGCCAGCGCGGCTGGCGCCAGCGCCAGCACGGCAATGCGGCGCGCCAGTGTCCAGCGCCGCACGGAGGGCGCAGACGGCGGGGCTGTTTCAGAAAGGTCTTCAGGCGCGGACATGGGTGCGGATTATTCAAAACCTGTTCATGGCTCGAAGGCGCAGACGGGTCATTGCCTTGGCGCTGCGCTTTCAGCTCCGTTCAGCTTGCACAGACACATCAAAAAGAAGAGCTAATTCAGACATCCAGAAACGGCATCAAACGCACATTTCATCAGGACCTAATGCTATAGATAAAGGAGCTGAATATTTTGTCTCATTCAGCTCTGTTCCTCCGTTTGCTGGCAAGGCTGTGAGCAAAACAGGGATAAATGTCATCTTGTCCACAGGGCGATGTGCGGCAGCGTTTCTTATCCCCGCTATGCCGCAAAGCAGGCGGCTGTTCTCCCTACCTTCGCTAAGCATGCAATCCATTGAAAAACAAAGAAAAAGAGATGTTCTCCACAGAGAGGTTGCAGGCTTACTACGACGACTAATTCAAAAAATCAAAAAACATCCAGAGACAAGGAACATCTTTTTCCGGACCGTGCCTGGGCCAGACGCGGGCGTTTTCCGGCTGAAAGAATGAAAATTTCGTGAACTTCCCGCTATCGGCAAAGACAAAGGCTGCCCGGCACAGGCCCGGGCCTTGAACAACCTTCAACGAAACAAACCACCACGATGTCTTCTGCTCATACCAAAACCCTGCCAGACCAGGCCCGTTACACCCGGACGGCCATTGCCCTGCATTGGCTATTGGCGCTGCTTCTCATCGGCCTGGCAGGCTCGGGGGTCTATATGGCAAACCTGCCGTTTTCACCAGCCAAGCTCAAGCTCATCAACTGGCATAAATGGGTGGGCATCTGTGTGCTGGCGCTTTCAGCTTTGCGCCTGCTGTGGCGGCTGACGCACCGCCCGCCCGCGCTGCCGCCTGCCGTGCTGGAGGCTATGCCTGGCTGGCAGCGCGTGGCGCACCACGGGGTTCACGCGCTGATGTATCTGCTCTTTTTCGCCGTGCCGCTCGCGGGCTGGGCTTACAGCTCGGCGGCGGGCTTTCCCATTGTGTTGTTTGGCGTGCTGCCGCTGCCTGATTGGCTGGGCGCTGACAAGGCGCTGGCGGCTGGCATCAAGCCGCTGCACGCGCTTTTGGCCATGGCCCTGATGGCGCTGGTGGCGCTGCATGTGGCAGGCGCGCTCAAGCACCATCTGATAGACCGCGATGGCCTGTTGAGCCGCATGAAATAACTAACGCTGAATTTGTCCGAAGGAGTCAGATATATGTTCAGAAAAACCGTGGCCGCCAGCGCGCTGGCGCTGGTCTTCGCAACTCCCGCCCTGGCCGCTCAGGCGTTGCTGCCCGCCCAAAGCGAAATGGCCTTTGTGAGCACGCAAATGGGTGTGCCGGTGCAAGGGCATTTCACCCGTTTCAGCGGTGATGTGGCGTTTGACCCGGCCCGCCCCGCCGCCGCCAGCATCACCTTGTTCATCGACATGGGCAGCGCCACACTGGGCGTGAAGGAAACCGATGCCGAGCTGGCCAAGGCTGACTGGTTTGACGTGGCAAAGTTTCCGCAGGCCACTTTCACTTCCAGCGCTGTAAAGGCGCTGGGCGGCGGCCGTTTTGAAGTGGCGGGGCAGCTCTCCATCAAGGGCAAGAGCCTGCCTGTGACAGTGCCGGTCACGCTTGTCCAGCAAGGCGCGGTGACGGTGGCCAGCGGCGAGATCACCATCAAGCGGCTGGCCTTTGGCATTGGTGGCGGCGAATGGGGCGACGCTTCTTTGGTGGCTGACGATGTGAAAGTCAGCTTCAGACTGGCGCTTTCGGGCGTGGACAAAATCTGATGGTCCTTGCTCAAAATACCCGCTCTGGCCGCCTTGGCAGCTTTCAATTGTTTTTTATCAACCCCTAGAAAAGGAGCTTTCCCATGCGCCATGCATTTACCGTCCTCGCCGCTTGCGCCGCTTTCGCAGCCGCCGCGCCAGCCCAGGCCGCCGATTACGTGATTGACGCCACGCACACCACGGTGTTTTTTGAAATCAACCACTTCGGCGCTTCGATCAACCGCGCCCGCTTTGACAAGAAGGAGGGCACGGTGCAGTTCGATCCCGCCGCCAAGACGGGCAAGGTGAATATCAAGATTGACGCCGCCAGCATCAGCAGCGGTGTGCCGCCGTTTGACAAGCACCTCAAGAGCGCCGATTTGTTTGACGTGGAGAAATACCCATCAATCACCTTCGCGGCCGACCAATTCACGTTTGACGGTGACAAGGTGAAGGAAGTGAAAGGCCAGCTCACGCTCAAGGGCAAGACGCACCCCGTTACGCTGGCGGCGCGGCAGTTCACCTGCTACCCGAACCAGATGGTCAAGCGCGAAGTGTGCGGCGGTGACTTCGAAACCACGATTGACCGTACCCTGTTTGATCTGGGCTATGGCCCCGAACAAATGGCGGGCAAGCAAGTGCACGTCGTTGTTTCTGTAGAGGCTGTGCGCCAGTAAGAGCCTGCTTCCAATTTGTCAGTGGGCGCGAACCGCAGGCGGGCTTTGCGATCCGGCGAGAATTTGCAAGACCCGTAAATGCCCGAGGTCGCTCCCAAGTCCGCACTTTCCGCGCCCACGGACATGAACTGAAGGCGCGAGGGGGTTTGGAAGGCAGGCTGATTTTGCTATTGCATTGATAGCTGCCCGCGCTTATTTCATCAGGACTTGCGGGCAATTTGGCTCCCATAAAAACGCTTTCTCATCCGGCCCGGCCGCCCCAGCGGCTCCAGCCGCCCAACCGGCTTTCACGCACCATGCCCCGATTTCCCTTGTGGCCCCTGGCCTTGCCCCTGCTGGCCGCCGCCCAGACAGGCGCGGCTGCGACGCCAGCCGCCCCTGCCACGCCCCTTGCCTCGCCATTGGCCGAAGACACGCAAGCCAAAATCCAGCAGGCCGCCGCCTGGCAAGCCTGCACTCTGCTGGCCGATGACGAACGCCTGGCCTGCTTTGACCAGTGGGCCGCCAGCCAGCAAAAGCTCATGCAAGCCATGAGTCAGCGCGTGGCGGGCGTGACCCAAACGAGCGAGGCGGATGCCGCTCTGCCCGCTGCCAGCGCCACGGCCTCCGTGTTGCGCGCCGATGTCACGCAGGCTCTGGCCAGCGCCCAGCCCGCTCCTGCAGCCCGTGACGATGCGCCTGAAGGCGTTACCGCTTCCACCGGCATCGTTGGCGTGGGGCTGGAGCAAGGCTGCCGCGACCGGCAGTTTTCTGCGCTCTCGCGCTTCTGGGAACTCGAGTCGGGCAGCGCCTGCCCCACTTTCAGCCTGCGCGGCTATGGCCCCACGGGCCTTTTGGCAGCCGTGGGCAACCGCATGAACCAGCAGCCAGCCTCGCCCAATGCGGCCAATGTGGTTCCCACTCCCACCAGCTGGCGCAAGGAAGAGACGCTGTTGCTGGTGTCCGTGCGCACGAAGATTGCGGGCGGCCTTTTCACCCCGGCTCATTCGCCCCGGCGCGACTCGCTGTGGTTTGGCTATACCCAGCAGTCTTACTGGCAACTGTTCAGCCCGGAGCATTCGCGCCCCTTCCGCTCTACCGATTACGCGCCCGAAGCCATCTACATCTACCCCACCACAGCCAGCCTGCCCCTGGGCTGGCGCTGGCGTTACACCGGCGCAGGCCTGGTGCATCAGTCCAACGGCCAGTCAGACCCCCAGTCGCGCAGCTGGAACCGTGCCTACCTGATGGCTGGCTTTGAACATCCAAGAGGCTTGACCGTGCAGGCCAAGCTTTGGAGCCGCTTCAAGGAAACGGCGCTCAACGACAACAACCCTGACATCACCCGCTACCTGGGTCACAGCGAAATTGCCGCAGCCTGGCAAGTCAATTCCCGCAACCTGCTGCGCGCCACCTTCACCGGCCCCGTTGGCACAGGCCGTGGCAGCACGCGCTTGGAATGGCTGCGCGCCTTGGGCAACGGCGCAGGCAACAGCTTCAGCGGCCTGCATCTGCACCTGCGCCTGTTCCACGGCTATGGCGACAGCCTGCTGGACTACAACTACAAGCGCACGGTTTTCAGCGTAGGGCTGAGCCTGCTGGAGTTCTAGGAACCCGTCCTCAAGGTCATTCCAGAAGTCTGACCGTGCGACGAATACAGGCAATCTTCGCGAATGCTTCAGCCGAGGCCACGCTGACCCCCGGCTCAACTTTTCGATAGCGCTTGGAAAGCCACTCAGGCCGCCGCTTCCGTGGTGCTGAAGCGCACTTCGCCCGTTAGCAGCTTGTACAAGGTGTGGAGGTGCATTTTTTTCAAGCTTTGCCCCCGCCTTGGCGCGGCTACGGGGTGATGAAGCATCTCTCTCTTGCTAGTGCGCCACCAGCTGACGACTCCAGCCGCGCTACCGGGCCGGTGTTGCTTGCCCGTATGAATTGAAAAACAGGAGCGAATTAAAGGGGTATGAAATACCCTTCTGCGCTTTGTGCACTAGGACATTTAGCTATGGTTTTAAGAGCAGATTAAGTCTTTCTTTCGTACCAGTGTGAGTGACTCTTTTATCCGCAGAGTCGGCCCAGGAATGCTCGGACCGGAGTTTGGGTTTTGCTTTGGAGCGCTCAGGCACCACATTGAAGCGCTGCTCATTCCCTGCGGCATGTCGCCCGGCCGCGCGACGGGTGGCGGTCTTTACAAAACTTCAGCGCTCATGCGCACTGCCCGAAACATGCGCAACCCACACTTGCTCTCCATGCCGGACAACGGTGCCCTTCCCCTGTTGGAGCTTTTAAAAGGAAACCGCCATGTTTCATTACCGCAAACCTTTTTTGATGGCCGCTTTGATGGCCGTTGCAGCCGCTTCGGCGCAGGCGCAAATGCCCGCTTCCGGCGAAGCCTCCGCCCAGGCTGATGGCGCGGCCCGCCAGAAAGCCGCCAGTCACGACGGCAAGACTGGCCGGTGCCATGCCCGCATGGCCGAGCGCCACGCCAAGCGCATGGCCGCGCTGAAAGAGCGCCTGAAGATTTCTCCCGCACAAGAAGACGCGTGGAACCAATTCGCCAGCGCCATGCAGCCGCCCGCCCCGCCCGCCCAGCGCCCTGACCGCGCCGAGTTTGAGCGTCTTACGACGCCTGAACGGCTCGACCGCATGCAAGCCATGCAGGCCGAGCATCAGACTCGCATGGCCGCCCGCAACCAGGCCATCAAGAATTTCTACGCGCAACTCACGCCTGAACAGCAAAAAGCCTTTGACCAGCACGCCATGCATGGCCGCCCCGAGGGGCGCCCGCACGGCCGGCCGCATGGCAAATCACGCGATGAACGCGACGGCTGCCAAGGCGGCAAGGGCGGTCCAAAAGCCGGATTCAGGGGCGGCGACGGCCCTTGCGCCATGCCGCCTGATGGCCCCAATGGCCGCCCGCCGCGCGGCTGACGCTGGCGGCCCCTGCCGGCCGCTTGCTTTCATGCTTTGACTCCTCTTGCTCCTCCTGCCGCCCGGTGGCTTGCCACGGGCGGTTTTTTTATGCGCTGCTTTCATACCCGGCGCAGGCCGGGCGTGGGGCTATGCCGTAAGCTCCGCAGCCTTTTTCATTCCTTGCCCGCCCATCTATGTTCGGTTTCAGTGAAGAGCAGATTGCCTGGTTCGGCCTCACCTTTGGCGTGGGCGCGTTCATTCTTTACATGCTGTTTGTCATTGGACAGCTGGCATGGGAATCCAAGGCGGGCAAGTTCGGCACTTTCGTGCTCTTTCTCGCGCTGGCGCTGGGCATGCTGGGCTTTATTGCCAAGGTGGTGATCCAGTGGATTCTGGAAAAGGGCGCGCCAGCTTGAGCGCCGCGCCCCCGGCGGCGCAGGCGTCTTGCAAAAAGCCTTTTCTTGAGGTTTTCAGGACCTGTTCAAGGCCTGGCCGTAGACGTAAAGAAAATTTACGGCAAACGATCGTCATGTATCAATTGAAGTGACATGACCGATGAACAGTGTGAGATTGTGCAAAAGCACTTTCCGGTAGGTAAGCGTGCAGGCAGATCCCGGGTGCGTAGCGCCCAAGACACCCTTTTGGGTTCATTCAGCAAAGTGTTTGGTCAGCACATGTCACTGTGAGTCGGTCATACCGCTTGGGTAAATGGGGGGATTTTCCTATTCACTTGGGGTTTAAGGACAGGCTCTTATGACAGGAAGCGTTTAAGTCGCAGCACCAGAAACTGGTGCGCAAGCGGCAAGGGCGCGCAGGGGCTTGACGTGGGTGTCTGCCGTGCAATCAAAGCTGTCGCAAGCACTGCCCCAGACTTGCTCCAGCAGTTCAGCGCAGATGCAGGATGCGCCCCGCCACTGTAGCGGGGCGGCCAGTAAGCCATGCAAGGTGGCTCACGCGCAAACTGGCAGTTTGCGCGGGGGAAAAGCCCCAGGGCATTCTGTTTCCGCGCCGGAAGGCGCGGAGGTCAGGCTGGCTGATGTCTCAGTCCGATAGCGCAGCAGATCAGTTTGCGCCCGGCCCAGCCAAATTGCCGGGGCGGGTGTCGGGCAGATCAATCTTGACTTCAAGCACATCCAGATTGCCTTGGTGGTGAATCTGGATGTCGCTGTCGTTGATTTGCACGTATTTCTTGACGACGGCGATCAGCTCGGCGCGCAGCGCAGGCAGATAGTCAGGGGCATGGGCGCTGCGCTCGCCGCGTTCGTGAGCCAGGATGATTTGCAGCCGCTCTTTCGCCACCGAGGCGGTTTTTTTCTTCTCGCCAAAGAACAGATCGAGCAGGGACATGGCTTATTTGCCTCCGAACAGGCGCTTGAAGAAGCCAGGCTTTTCCGCTTCAGTAAAGCGCAGCGGGCGCTCTTCGCCCAGAAAGCGCTCTACCACGTCTTTGTAGGCTTCGGCCACATCCGTGCCTTCCAGATAAACGGCAGGCAGGCCTTGATTGGAGGCTTGCAGGATGGCCTCGCTTTCAGGGATGACGCCGATGAGCGGAATGCGCAGAATTTCCTGGATGTCGTCCAGGCTGAGCATCTGTCCGTCGGCTACGCGATTCGGGTTGTAGCGGGTGATGAGCAGGTGCTCCTTGATGGCCTCTTTGCCGTCAATGGCGCGCTGGGTTTTGCTGCCCAGCATGCCCAGAATGCGGTCGGAGTCGCGCACGCTGGAGACCTCGGGGTTGGTGACCACGATGGCTTCATCAGCGTAGTGCATGGCCATGAGCGCGCCGGTTTCTATGCCGGCGGGCGAGTCGCAAACCACGTAGTCAAAGCCCATTTCTGCCAGTTCGTCGAGCACTTTTTTCACGCCTTCCTGCGTGAGGGCCTCCTTGTCGCGTGTCTGGCTGGCGGCCAGCACGTGCAGGTTTTCGCACTGCTTGTCCTTGATAAGCGCCTGCGTGAGCGTGGCATCGCCCTGGATGACGTTGATGAAGTCGTACACCACGCGCCGCTCGCAGCCCATGATGAGATCCAGGTTGCGCAGGCCCACGTCAAAGTCGATGACGGCGGTTTTGAAACCCTTCAAGGCCAGGCCCGACGAAAACGCGGCGCTGGTGGTGGTCTTGCCCACGCCGCCCTTGCCGGAAGTCACGACAACAATCTTGCTCATCTTCAGAGGTCTTTCTTTGCGGAAAACTGTTTTTGCTGGAAAAGGTGAATTTCGTTTACATGGCGACAGCCACGAGCTTGTGTCCGGCATCGCTGCTGCTGAGATGGATTTGCGCAGGGCGACCCCGCACGCCTTGCGGCAGGCCCGCTTCGGCGGTCTGGTATACGCCCGCAATGGCCACCAGCTCCGGCTCCATGGCCATGGCAAAGATGCGCGCCTTGGCGTCGCCATGAGCGCCTGCGATGGCGCGGCCGCGCAAAGGGGCGTAGACGTGGATATGGCCGTCAGCAATGACTTCCGCGCCAGGATTGACCACAGCGTTCACGATCAGATCGCGCCCTCTGGCATACACCTGCACGCCCGCGCGCACGGGGCGATCCACCATCATGGCCGTGCTGGGAACGAAGGCCGCCTCGGCCGTTCTGGCTGGCGCAGGGCGCGGGGCGGGGCGCGCGGCTTGATGTGACACGCGCGCATCAGGCGCGCAGGCCAGCCCGGCTGCGCGGGCGGCTTCCATCATTGCGGGCGTGCCGCCGCATACGGCCACGGGAGCCATCTTGTACTGGCGCAGCAGCTTGAGCAGCTCGGCAAAATCCAGCTCCGCGCCGGGCTGGCTGGCAACCAGCGGCGAGAGGTCGATCAGCAGCGGGTCGTGGTCAAAAAAATCGGGAGTGGAACCATAGTGGCGGCGCAAATCCGCCGCCAGCGCATCCAGCCCGGCTGACTTGAGCAGCAGCCCCACCAGCGGCAAGCTGGCGCTCTTGACTTCAAAGCTGGCAGGCGCTTTGGCAGGGGAGACGGAAGGCATGGATGAAGACTGCGCAGGGGAAAAATCGCCGCATCTTACCAGTGGGGTTATGTTTTTCGCTGCCTGCTTGAGTGACGGATGTAAGCAGTGATACCAGTGATGCAGACACAGGCAATGCCGCCCAAATTCCGTTGCAAATTCTCGTTTCCTGTCAGCCAGCTGGGGTCTAGGGGTATGGATTACATTCGCCCGGTTTTCCCGCCCAGCCCACGCCATGCCCTCTGATTCGCAACACTTTTTCTCCTCCAGCGCCAGCCAGCGAACTTCGGTCACGGTTTTGTTGTGGCGCGCGCTGGCGCTGCTGGGCATCGTCCTGGCCATCATCGGCGTCATGCTGCCCGTCATGCCCACCGCGCCTTTCGTGCTGCTGGCCGCCTGGGCGGCAGGCAAGGGCTGGCCCCGGCTGGAGGCATGGATGCTCGCGCATCCGCTGTTTGGCGTTTACATCGTGCGCTGGCGCGCCCGCCGCGCCATCCCACGCTCCGCCAAGTGGTTCGCCACCCTGGCCATGCTGTGCAGCAGCGTCATGCTCCAGTTCACCGGCCTGCCGCTGGCCGCACGCCTGGGCGTGCCCGCCGTGATGCTGGCCGTGGCGCTGTGGATCTGGCAACGGCCTGATCAGTAAAAAAGAGGTCCCCTGCCTCCAGAAAGACTCGTCCCATGCAATTGCTCTTCATCGCCGATCCGCTGCACACCTTCAAAACGTACAAAGACAGCACCTTCGCCATGATGCGCGAAGCCGCCGCGCGCGGCCACGGCATCGCCTTTTGCGAGCCGCGCCATCTGCAATGGCAGTGCGGCGCAAGCGTCACGGCCCGCGTGCAAACGCTGCGCCTGACGGGCGATGAAGCCGGCGTCTGGCACGACATCACGGGCGAAAGCGTGCAGCCGCTGACGGCGTTTGACGCCGTTTTGATGCGCAAGGACCCGCCTTTTGACGCCGAATACATCTACGCCACGCACTTGCTGGAGCAGGCCGAGCGCGAGGGCGCGTGCGTCATCAACCGCCCGCGCGCCTTGCGCGACCACCCCGAAAAGCTCGCCATCATGGAGTGGCCGCAATACATCGCGCCCACGCTCGTCACGCGATCGGCCGAAGCCATCCGCGCCTTTCACGCCGAACACGGCGACATCATCGTCAAACCGCTGGACGGCATGGGCGGCATGGGCATCTTCCGCGTGGCGGCTGACGGCCTGAACCTCGGCTCCATCATCGAAACCCTCAATCACGGCGGCGCCGTCACCGTCATGGTGCAAAAGTACCTGCCCGCCATCCAGGCTGGCGACAAGCGCGTGCTCATCATTGACGGCCAGCCCGTGCCCTGGTGCCTGGCCCGCATTCCGCAAGGCAGCGAAGTGCGCGGCAACCTGGCCGCCGGGGGCCGGGGCGAAGCGCAGCCGCTCAATGACACCGATCGCGCCACTGCCCAGGCCATCGGCCAGCGCCTGGCTCCGCGAGGTCTGCTGCTCATCGGGCTGGACATCATCGGCAGCAACGTCACCGAAATCAACGTCACCAGCCCCACCTGTTTTCAGGAAATTCACCAGCAAGCCGGCATCAACGTGGCCGCCATCTTCATGGATGCCGTTGAAAAAAAAGCCAGGCACAACAGCTGAGCCAAACCACAAACGCTCCTGAAAAGATAGCTATACGTCCTAGTGCAAAGAGCGCAAAACGGCATTTTTGACCCCCTGAATTTGCTCCTATTTCTGATGCTTCTGGGCTACCGAGCTGATCTGGAAGCCTGCCTGCAACCCATCCAGGGGCGTTAAAAGCGCGGCCACAAGCAGGCTGAGGCGCCTTGCCGGGCAGCAAGGGAGGAGCAAGGCCCATCTGCGGTTTGCGTCTTGCGGCCCATCCTGGCTCCTTGGCTTTCGCCCCTCTCGGCCAGCTTGCAAACAGGCTCTGACAAATGCGGACGGCGTAATCTCGCGCCATCTCTTTGGCTTGACCGGAAAACGCATATGCCCTCCCACACCCAGGACGCCACCCGCACCAACGACATCCGCATGCGCGCCGTGCGCCCGCTGCTCACGCCCGCGCTGCTGCAAGAGTGGCTGCCCGCGCCGGACGCCGCGCTGGCCTTGGTGGAGCAAAGCCGCGCCGGCATCGCCCGCGTGCTGCACGGCGAAGACGACCGGCTCATCGCCGTCGTCGGCCCCTGCTCCATACACGACCACGCGCAGGCGCTGGAATACGCGCAGCGGCTCAAGGCCGAAGCGGACGCGCTGGCAGGCGAGCTGCTCATGGTGATGCGCGTGTATTTCGAAAAACCCCGCACCACCGTGGGCTGGAAGGGCTACATCAACGACCCGCGCATGGACGGCAGCTACGCCATCAACGACGGCCTGCAAATGGCCCGCCGCCTGCTGCTGGACGTGCTGGCGCTGGGCCTGCCCGTGGGCACGGAGTTTCTTGATCTGCTCTCGCCGCAGTTCATTTCCGATCTCGTCAGCTGGGGAGCGATAGGCGCGCGCACCACCGAAAGCCAGAGCCACCGCCAGCTGGCCAGCGGCCTGTCATGCCCCGTGGGCTTCAAAAACGGCACCGACGGCGGCGTGAAAGTAGCCGCCGACGCCATCGTGGCGGCGCAAGCGCCCCACGCTTTCATCGGCATGACCCAGATGGGCCAGGCCGCCATTTTTGAAACGCGCGGCAACCCGGACTGCCACGTCATCTTGCGCGGCGGCAAAGCGCCCAACTACAGCGCCTCCGACGTGCAGGCCGCCTGCCAGCTTCTGGCCCAGGCCGGGCTGCGCGAGCAAGTGATGATTGACTGCTCCCACGCCAACAGCGCCAAGCAGCACCGCCGCCAAATCGACGTGGCCGCCGACGTGGCCGCGCAAATCGCCGCTGGCGAGCGCCGCATCACCGGCGTGATGATCGAAAGCCACCTGAACGAAGGCCGCCAGGACATCACGCCCGGCCAGCCCCTGCAACACGGCGTCTCCGTGACGGACGCCTGTTTGAGCTGGCAGCAGACGGCGCCCGTGCTGCGCCAGCTGGCCGAAGCCGTGAAGGCGCGGCGAAAGCGCGGCGCCTGATGGGCGGCTTCATCACGCCTCACGCGGCAGCCCATTTGCCGCGCCTTTTCGTGCGCCATTACTAATGGCAGAAACTGCATTATCTGACCGGCCTGGTCCGTTTGCGGTTTGAAAACCGGTCCCAATTTTCTGACCTGCGTCATGAAACACGAGAATGGCGCCTGCCAGAACAACATAATCCATATTTTTTCATCGCCCGGCTGCCGCGCCAGGTTTAGAATCCGCCTTCATTATGGCCATTTGTGCGGTCACGGCGTCCGTGGAAAATGCGGGCCATTAATGCATTCCGTGTGTCGGTAATTGGCGCACAGGTGTGCGCTGGCAGTCGTTGATAGTTTGGAGACGTCATGTCCACGCTGTTTATTGTTCAGTTTGTCATTGTTTTGTTGTGCATTCTGGTGGGTGCGCAGGCTGGCGGCATCGGCCTGGGCGTCTTCGGGGGGCTGGGCCTGGCCGTGCTGACCTTCGGCTTCCAGCTCCAGCCCACCAGCCCGCCCATCGACGTGATGCTGATGATCATGGCCGTGGTCTGCGCCGCCGCCGCCATGCAGGCCGCAGGCGGGCTGGATCTGATGATCCGGCTGGCCACGCGCATTTTGCGCAAGAACCCCAAACACATCACCTTCATTGCGCCAGCGGTCACGTACGTATTCACCATTTTTGCGGGCACAGGACACGTGGCCTACTCTGTGCTGCCCGTCATTGCCGAAGTGGCCCGCCGCAACAGCGTGCGGCCCGAGCGCCCGCTGTCCATGGCCGTCATCGCCTCGCAGTTTTCCATTGTGGCCAGCCCGATCGCAGCCGCCGTGGTATCTGCGCTGGTCATTCTGGAGCCTTACCACATCACCATGCTGGATGTGCTCATGGTCACCATACCCTCCACCATTCTCGGCATTGGCTTGGCTTGCATTTTCGTCAACAAAATGGGAAAGGAACTCAAGGACGATGAGCATTACCAGAAACGGCTAAGCGATCCGGATTATCTGGAAATGCTTGAATCGCAGCAGGAACAAAATGCCTCGGAAACGGCCGCCGGCAACCGCAACGCCAAAATATCCGTGGGTATTTTCCTGATTGCCGCCGTGCTGGTGGTCATTATGGGTTCGGTGGAAAGCCTGCGCCCGTTTTTCCCTGACGCCAGCGGCAAGCTGAAACCGCTGGGCATGGCGCACACCATTGAAATTGTCATGCTCACGGCAGGCGCGCTCATCTTGCTGATTTGCAGGCCCGACGGCACGGCCATCACGCGCGGTTCGGTATTCCACGCCGGCATGCGCGCCGTGATTGCCATTTTCGGCATTGCCTGGCTGGGCGACACGCTGATGCACGCCCACATGGGCGAAGTCAAAGAGCTGGTTTCAGGGCTGGTGAAAAGCGCGCCGTGGACCTTCGCTTTCGCGCTTTTCATTCTTTCCGTGCTGGTCAATAGCCAGGGTGCCACAGTCGCCACGCTGTTTCCCGTGGGCGTGGGCTTGGGCGTGCCGCCGGAAATCATGGTGGGCACCTTTGTGGCCGTCAATGGCTACTTCTTCATTCCGAACTACGGCCCCATCATCGCGTCCATCGACTTCGACACCACGGGCACCACGCGCATAGGCCGCTACATCTTCAACCACAGCTTCATGCTGCCAGGGCTGCTCAGCCTGGCGTTCAGCCTGGCGTTCAGCCTGTTGCTGGCCAAAATGCTGCTGTAGCAGCCGCGCTTCCGTCTGCAAAGCACCGCCCCTTCTGGCGGTGCTTTTTTATGCCAGCCTGCGAGATGGAAGCGGCAAGGCCGCCTTCAGGCTTCGGCGGCAAGTTTCCTCTGAACAGCTTCTCAGCCCTTGCTTCAAAACCCGCAAGTCAACGCGAATGGTGCATGCCTGATTCAAGGGAGCAGAAATGCCGTTCCGCGCAGTGTTCACTAGGACATTGCGCTATGAATAAAAGAGCTAAATCAGGGCAGGCAACACGCTCTGCCCACCTGGCAAAGCCACGGGTATATCCAGCAAAAAGCGCCTGGCTCCGTCAGCCGCGCGGCCAGCCCCTTCCAGACGGCATGAACCGGGCAAGCCGCCCGCGCGCCAGCGTTTCCGTTGAGTACTTGTCGATAGACATTCTCATTGCCGGTAGCATGCGGACCGTCATTTTTCTGACGTCTACGCATTGCCGCCATGCTGTTTCGCCCCGAAGTCATCCGCAATCACCGCAGCGCCCGGCTGGGCGGCATCGCCATCAGCCAGCCGCTGGGCGCGTGGCTGCTCACGCTGGCGGCGGCGGGCATGGCAGCGGCCATCGTCGCCTTTCTCCTGCTGGGCAGCTACACGCACCGCGCCAGCGTAGCGGGCCAGCTGGTGCCCTTGCAAGGCGTGGTCACGCTGCCTGCCCCTGTCACCGGCATCGTCGAGCGGCTGGACGCGGCCGAAGGCGACGCTGCCAGCGCCGAGCAGGCGCTCGCCATCATCCAGGCCCCGCGCGCCATGCCTGAAAGCGGCAACGGCGGCGCGGCGCTGGAGCAGCAAATCCGCCAGCAGAAAGCCAGCCTGCAAGCCGCGCAAGACGCTCAGCAACTGCGCCAGCAAGCCAGCGGCCTGAACGAACAACTGCACGCCGCCCGGCGCGAATTGCTGCAAATCGAAGCCGAAGCCGCCACCCGCCAGCGCCAAACCCGCCTGGCCCGCGAAAAACTGGCCCGCTACCAAAGCCTGGAAAAAGCCGGAGCCGCCAGCGCCGTCAGCGTGCAAGAGCAGCAATCCGCCGTTTTCGAGCACGAAGCGCAAACGCAAACCCTGCTGCGGCAAGCCGCCAGCACCCGCCGCCTGCTCGCCCAGCTGGAACAGGCCCTGCGCGAGCTGCCCAGCCAGCGCGCAGCCGCCCGCGCCAACCACGCGCGTGACATGGCGCAACTGGAGCAAAGCGAAGTGCAGGTGCGCATGGACAACCGCCTGGCCGTCACTGCGCCCGTGGCGGGCGTCATCGCCGCCCAGCTCGTGCGCCAGGGCCAGGCCGTGCAGGCGGGCCAGCCCCTGCTCAGCCTGCTGCCCGGCCAGGGCACACTGCAAGCCCACTTGCTCGCTCCCAGCCGCTCCGTCGGCTTCATCGAACCTGGCGACAAAGTCATGCTGCGCTACCAGGCCTATCCGTACCAGAAGTTTGGCCACCACACCGGGCGCGTGGCCAGCATCAGCCGCAGCGCCCTCACCCGCAGCGAATTGCAGGCCCTTTCATCCGTTTATCAAGGCGACGAGCCGGTTTACCGCATCACCGTGGATCTGCCCCGGCAGTACATCACCGCCTACGGCCGCCACGAAAACCTCAAGCCCGGCATGCTGCTGGACGCCGACATCATGGGCGAAAAGCGCCGCCTCATCGAATGGCTGGTGGAGCCGCTTTATTCAGTGGCGGGGAAAGTGGGGAATGCGGAATGACAAATGCCCTCGTTCATAAAACAGGCGCCGCCATTCAATGGGCAAGGGATTATGGGCAGGCGCATCCGAAAATGCAGGGTATTTTCTGGATTGTAATGTCAGTGGTTTTCATGGCCGTGCCCAACCTGATCAGGAGTTCGCTTGCGGAAATTCTGGGCGAAAATGTGGCCAGAAGCATTTCGCTGCTCATTGTCATTCCCTTCGTTTTCGCCCTGCAAAAGGAAGACGCCAGAAAAATCACATCAAGAAACCTGCTGCTCATGGCGCTGGGCGGCGTTTCGGCGGCCGCCGTGTTTTCTCTTTTCATGGGCGACATAAAAATAAATGGCGATCCGGCATCCATCCCCTGGTTCCATTATGTTGCAGCCGTGTTGCATGGTTCAGTGCTTGCCCCTCTGTATGAAGAAAAACTGTGCCGAGGCTTGCAGTTAAAGGGCATGCAGGCCATTGCGGGCAGTGTGGTCGCCATCCTTCTGACATCCGCTTTTTTCGGTTTCGTGCACAAGGGAAATGAAATTGCGACGTCAATTCATGCCGTGATATTGGCCTGCATGGCCTTGTATTTCAGAATAGGTGTGATTGAGCGGGCAGTGGCGCATGGCGCGTATAACTTTGCCCTTTACTTGCATGTTTCCTTTCTTCTCCTGCCTGTGTGAGGCATTAATGCATATTCAAAGAATTGCCGGATGTTCTGGCAGTCCCGTGGCACCGGGTTTGTGCCGTCTTGACTGAAAGGAGCGCAAAATGCGCGAATTGACCCAAAATGAAATTGTTGCCGTGGCAGGTGGTTGGGAATGCACCGTTGGGTATCCATTTAGTTTTTCATGCACCTTCAGTGACGAGGAGATAGGGCGCGGCATCGATGCTATCCGTGATTGGGCATGCGACCAATTCGGCTGGTGGTGCAGCACCCAAAGCACCGACAGGGCCGGCAACGACAAATAATATTTCCTGATTCACAGGAAACCGCAGGATTCCGCCATAATAGCGGAATCCTGCTCTTGGTATCATGATGAATTCACCCCCTCGACCTCATAATGATTGCATTATATCTGGCGCAAGATGCGGCATTCAGTTTGGATACGGAAACCAAATTCCATCTTGCAACATCCGAATTCTTGATTGATTATTCTTATGATAAAACCACTTTGTAATATGATTCAATGGGCGCGGGAACAAGGCCGGTCGCATCCGAAAATAAGAGGGGTTTTCTGGGTGGGAGCGTCATTTATCTTCATGGGCATGCCCAACATGATGACTGCCACGCTCGTCCCGGAGATGAACATGGATGTTGCTACGTGTATTGTCATGCCCATCATTATATTGATGATGTTCGCCTTGCAAAAGGATAATGCTGGAAAGCCGACCTTCAGAAGTGTACTGTCAATGATATTGGCAGGCGCTTCTGCGGCGGCGATATTTTCTTTTTTTATGGATGGCGTAAAAATAAAAGGCAATCCTGAAGAGTTATCATGGTTTCATTACGTTGCTGCTTTTTCAAGCGCTGCAATCCTTATTCCCATTTATGAGGAAAAACTGTGCAGAGGGCTGCAACTGGAAGGCCTTCAAGCCATTGCTGGAAATGTTCCTGCCATTCTTGCTACATCCATATTATTCAGTCTTGCCCATAAGGGAAACGAGATCGTAACCTTCATTCATGCCATCATATTGGCGAGCCTGGCCGTTTATTGCAGGATGGGCACGATTGCACGGGCTGCTGCGCATGGCGCATACAACTTTGCGCTTTATCTGTATGCCTTGTTTTACATCATGAGTCCATGACTCATCGCATGATTTCCAAGAATCACCGTGCGTTTCGGCAGCCCCGTGGCACCGGGTTTTCGCCATTTCAAGTCGGGTGGTTTTGCGATGCTCAAACACCAGAAGCAGCAAGGTGACAATGCCTTCTGGTTGCTAAGACAACGAAGGTTCCGGCTGAAAATTGCTGGGACTTTCTTTAATTGAATTGCTATATTGTCAATATTATTCTGTTTGCGTTATTAAAGGTTGATTTTATATTTCAGCTTGACGTTGTGTGATAGTGATGGAACCGCTCCGGCCCAAAAGAAGACAGGCTTTGCTGAAAGTGCTTTCAGCCTTATTTTTCAGTATCGTTCCTTCCATCGTAATAAGCTGGAGCGAAACTGGCGTCATGCGGCAAGTCGTCAGTATGCTGACACTGCTGGCCGTCACTGCAATGATGTTTATCTTGGAGAAGGAAAAGCTGGAATTTCCTCAAGCAGGCAGGGCGCTAAAACTGTTCGCTGCAGGCGCTTTGGCCAGTTTTGTTTATGTTGCCGCCTCAGGGGGCATTGTGGGATCGGTGGATGAAAACGTCCCGGGCTGGTTTATAGGTCTTGTATTTGTCGATACGGTCGCGCTCATTCCTTTTTATGAGGAAAAACTGGTCAGAGGTTTGCTGCTGCGCGGCCTGGCGAGATTGACGGGGAACATTTCTGCCGTTGCCATAACGGCGGTGCTTTTTGCCCTTGTGCACAAGGGAAACGAGGCCAGCGCCTTTGCTGGCGGGCTGGCGCTGGCCTGGCTTGCCATATATAAAAACTGCGGCGTCGTTGATCGTTCGATTATTCATGGGGCATGGAACATGGTTCCTGTCGTATGGATAATTATTTCAGCCGCCTCAAGCTCACCCGGACAGGCAATATGAATGAATATCGCTAAAAGCATTGACTGGAGCACCATCATGGCGTTGATCCTTGCCGTGCGGATGGGAACCGAAGGAAGAGTGCCTTGAAAAATTGCCCATGAGCAACGCGCGAATAATCTGTCTCTATATTCTGCATTTGATGGTTGCCGTGCTGATTGGCGTGGGCTTGCAAGATGCTGCGGGCCGCCATGTCGCCCAGGCAATTGGCAATCTGGCTGGACTTTTGTTTTTCCTGGCGGTTTACAGGCATGTCAGCGGCGGGAAACTGTTCGCCTGGCGCCCTGAAAAAAGAGTTTTTACCGGAAAGGACATGGCAATGCTTGCAGCGGGAAGCATTATGGCGGGCATCGCCATCAAGAGTGGCATGGGGCTGATTGATGATGCCTTTTATTTTGTTGCGGGCGGAATGGATATGGGCGCATTCCAGGAGATGATCAACGAAGACGCCGTCAGGCTACAAAAGATATGGGGCTGGCCGCTGGTTCTGATGCTGGCGACGGGCGCAGTGCGGGAGGAACTCATTTACCGAAAATACTTGCAGGGGCATTTCGAAAAATATGGCCTGCTTGCAGGAGCAGGGGTCTCCGCCGTCATTTTTGCCGCCATTCATTTCAGGCCGGATTATATTTTTGCGGCCTTGCTGTTCTCGCTGCTCTATGTGGTGACGGGGCATTTGTGGGCGGCCATGCTGGCGCATTTTTCGGCAAATATGTTTTTTGGCGTTTGGGTGTGGCTGGCTGGCGCGCCGCAGGCGGAAGCTGTTTGGGCACTGGGCGTGCTGTCGTTCGCCCTGTGCGTGATGTTTGCGATTGATTCAGTCAGGCGCGTCCGTGCCCAGGGCGGTTTCGGGGCGGGCGCATGAAGCCGCTGATTCAGTCTGAGGCCGCCGAATGCGGCCTGGCCTGCCTGGCGATGGTGGCGGGGCATTACGGCCTGCATATGGATTTGCCGCAGATGCGGCGGCGCTTTCCGCTTTCGCTCAAAGGGCTGCGGCTGAGCCAGTTGATTGAGCATGCGCAGCAGCTGGGGCTGAATGCGCGGGCGCTGCGGCTGGAGATGCAAGACCTGGGGCGGCTGAAGCTGCCGTGCATCCTGCACTGGGATCTGAATCACTTCGTGGTGCTGGCGCGCGTGGGGCGCAAGAAGGCGGTGCTGCTGGATCCGGCCTCGGGGCGGCGGGAGATGGATTTGCAGGAGGTTTCGCGCCACTTCACGGGCGTGGCGCTGGAGCTTGCGCCTGCGCCGCAGTTCAGGCCGCAGCGGGCGGCGCCTGCGGTTTCGCTGCGGCAGCTGACGGGGCCGGTGCGCGGGCTGTGGGGAGCGCTGGCGCAAGTGCTGCTGCTTTCGGCAGCCTTGCAGGTGTTTGTGGTGCTGGCGCCCTTTGAGAACCTGTTCGCTGTCTAGACGCGAGGGGCAAAAGGGCGGATCGGGATGGGCTGCAAGGCGCAAACCGCAGACGGGCCTTGTGGCCCGGCGAGGATTTGCAACGCCGCAGACCGCCCGAGTCCGCCCTTTTGCCCCGCACGGCCAGACTCCAGACAGGTTCTTCGTGAGCATGCTGATAGCCTACCTTTCGTACAGAGACCAGTTCGCCACGCGCGCCGGGGCGCTGATTGACAAGGGCATTGAGTTCAGGATGCTGCGGCTGCACGCGCAGCGGCTGGCGGACATCATGCTGGCCGAGCCAGAGGACGGGCCGCTGCATGAGGAGGTTCCAGCAGGGGCTTGGGCGGATGCGCCAGCGCCCGCGAGTCTGCCGCCGCTGACGGCGCTGGCAGGAGCGGGCATAGAGGTGGAGAACCTGTCGTTCCGCCATGCGCAAGGGGAGCCGTGGCTGCTGAAGGATTGCAGCTTTCGCATTGAGCCGGGCGAATCGGTGGCCATCGTTGGCCCTTCAGGCTGCGGCAAGAGCACGCTGCTCAAGCTGATGCTGGGTTTGCTTTCGCCTACGGCGGGCAGCATTCGCATCGGCGGGCACTTGATGCAGCCCGCGAGCGCGGCGCGCGTGCGCGGCCTGACGGGCTGCGTGATGCAGGACGATCGCCTGTGTGCTGGCAGCATTGGCGAAAACATCAGTTTCTTCGACCCCGGCTTTCAGCCCGATCGCATTGAGCAAGCCGCCCGGCTGGCCGCCATTCATGACGAAATCATGGCGATGCCCATGAACTACCACAGTCTGCGAACCTGTTCACGGCCTGTCCGTGGGGGCGAAAAGCGCGGACTCGGGCGGTCTGCGGCGTTGCAAATCCTCGCCGGGCCACAAGGCCCGTCTGCGGTTTGCGCCTTGCAGCCCATCCCGATCCGCCCTTTTGCCCCTCACGGCCAAACCATGAACAGGTTCTGGCGGGCGACATGGGTAGCGCTCTCTCCGGCGGGCAGCGCCAGCGTCTGATGCTGGCGCGGGCGCTTTACCGCCAGCCGCAGTTTTTGTTTCTGGATGAGGCGACCAGCCATCTGGATGTGGCCTGCGAGCGCCAGGTGAGCGAGGCCGTGAGCCGCCTGCCTGTCACGCGCGTGATCGTGGCCCACCGCCCCGAAACCATTGCCAGCGCCAGCCGCGTGCTGGTGATGCAGGGCGGGCGCTTGCAGGAGGCTACGCGGCAAGAGGCGCCGTGAGAGCCTGTTCAGAGCGCGGCGTTTGCGCCGCCGCCAGCGGATTTTCAGAGCCAAATCGGCCTGAAGTCCCCGTGAAACGGGCGCGGACAGCTATTTTTCTGATAGCAAAAAGCCCTCGCTCCTACAATCGCGCCCCATCATGCAAGACCGTTACGATCCCTCTCAGATTGAAAAGGCCGCCCAGGCGCACTGGCAGGCCAGCCAGGCCTGGCGTGTGCGCGAAGACAGCCGCCGCCCCAAGTACTACGCCTGCTCCATGCTGCCTTACCCCAGCGGCAAGCTGCACATGGGGCATGTGCGCAACTACACCATCAACGACATGATCACGCGCAGCCTGCGCATGAAGGGCTTTAACGTGCTCATGCCCATGGGCTGGGACGCCTTTGGCCTGCCTGCCGAAAACGCCGCCATCAAGCACGGCGTGCCGCCCGCGAAGTGGACTTACGACAACATCGCCTACATGAAGGGCCAGATGCAGGCGATGGGCCTGGCCATTGACTGGAGCCGCGAGTTCGCCACGTGCGACGCCAGCTACTACAAGTGGAACCAGTGGCTGTTTCTGAAGATGCTGGAAAAAGGCATCGCCTACCGCAAGACGCAGGTGGTGAACTGGGATCCGGTGGATCAGACCGTGCTGGCCAACGAGCAAGTGATTGACGGGCGCGGCTGGCGCACCGGCGCGCTGGTGGAAAAGCGCGAGATTCCGGGCTACTACCTGAAGATCACCGATTACGCGCAAGAGCTGCTGGACCATGTGCAGGTGGACAACCCCAAGGCCACGCTCACCGGCTGGCCCGAGCGCGTGCGGCTGATGCAGGAAAACTGGATTGGCAAGAGCGAGGGCCTGCGCTTTGGCTTTCCCTTCGACTGGAACGACGCCGCCGCCTGGCGCGACGGCCAGCCGCCCGCGCTGCCAGCGGGCGAGCAGCCGCCGCGCGGGCCGCTGTATGTGTTCACCACCCGCGCCGACACCCTCATGGGCGTGACCTTTGTGGCGGTTGCGGCCGAGCACCCGCTGGCGGCGCTCATCGCGCGCTTTCGCCCGGAAGTGGCCGCCTTCATCGAAAAGTGCCAGCAGGGCGGCACCACCGAGGCCGAGCTGGCGCTCAAGGAAAAAGAGGGCGTGCGCACGGGCTTTCACGTCAGCCACCCGCTCACGGGCGAGTGGGTGGAAGTGTGGGTGGGCAACTACGTGCTCATGAGCTATGGCGACGGCGCGGTGATGGGCGTGCCCGCGCATGACGAGCGCGACTTTGCCTTTGCGCAAAAGTACGGCATCGACATCAAAAAAGTCATCCTCTCCGCCGTGGAGATGAACTACATGCGGGCGCTGGAAGACCAGGCCCAGCCGCTGGACGAACTCACCCGCGAAACCTATGAGGCCGCCTTGCTGCGCCACGCCGAAGCCCAGGAGTGGCTGCCGGACTATGCCGACAAGCAAGGCGTGTGCATCAACAGCGGCCCGCTGGACGGCCTGCCCTACCAGCAGGCCGTGGACAAGGCGGCCGCGCTGCTGGCCGAAAAGGGCCTGGGCGAAAAACGCACCACCTGGCGCCTGCGCGACTGGGGCATCAGCCGCCAGCGCTACTGGGGCACGCCCATTCCCATCATCCACTGCGAAAGCTGCGGCCCGCAGCCCGTGCCCGAAAAAGACCTGCCCGTGCTGCTGCCGCAAGACCTGGTGCCCGACGGCAGCGGCAACCCGCTGGCCAAAAGCGCCGCCTTCCAGGCGGGCGTGCGCTGCCCCCAATGCGGCGGCCCGGGCCGGCGCGAGACGGACACGATGGACACCTTTGTGGACTCATCGTGGTACTTCATGCGCTACTGCGACGCGCACGATGACGAAAAAATGGTGGGCAGCGGCGCGGCGCACTGGATGCCGATGGACCAGTACATCGGCGGCATCGAGCACGCCATCTTGCACCTGCTCTACGCGCGCTTTTGGACCAAAGCCATGCGCGATCTGGGGCTGATCCGCATCGACGAGCCTTTCACCCGCCTGCTCACGCAAGGCATGGTGCTCAACCACATCTACAGCCGCCGCACCGCCAAGGGCGGCAAGGAATACTTCTGGCCCGCTGACGTGGAGCCGGTGCTGGACGCCAGCGGCAAGCAAGTGGCCGCCAAACTGATCAAGCCCGTGGCCAGCGCCGACGGCGAGCTGCCCGCCGGCACGCCCATCGACTACGAAGGCGTGGGCACCATGTCCAAATCCAAAAACAACGGCGTCGATCCGCAAACGCTCATCGAGCAATACGGGGCCGATACCGCGCGCCTTTACACCATGTTCACCGCGCCGCCCGAGGCCACGCTGGAGTGGAACGACACCGCCGTGGAAGGCAGCCACCGCTTTTTGCGCCGCCTGTGGGCCTGCGGCCTGCGCCTGTCGGCCCTGCCGCAACTGGCGCAAGCGGGCAAGCCAAGCGCCCCCGCCGCTTTGGGCAAGGCAGCCCGGGCGCTGCGGCACGAAATCCACACCGTGCTCGGCCAGGTGGACTACGACTACCAGCGCCTGCAATTCAACACCGTGGTCTCCGGCGCGATGAAGATGCTCAACGCCATCGAAGCCTTCAAGGGCGACGGCGATGGCGCGGCCAGCGAAGGCGACACCTTCGCCCTGGGCGAAGCCTTCGGCATCCTGCTGCGCGTGCTCTACCCGGCCACCCCGCACATCACCCACGCCCTGTGGCGCGAGCTGGGCTACGAGGCGCTCATGGGCGATCTGATCGACGCGCCCTGGCCCAGCCCCGACGCCCAGGCGCTGGAGCGCGACGAAATCGAGCTGATGCTGCAAGTGGGCGGCAAGCTGCGCGGCCGCTTCACTGTGCCCGCAAGCGCCAGCAAGGCCGAGATTGAACAGGCCGCGCTGGCCAGCGAAGCCTTCGTCAAATTCGCTGGCGCGAACGCCACGCCCAAAAAGTTCATCGTCGTGCCGGGGCGGCTGGTCAATGTGGTGCTGTGAGCGGCACGGCCGTGCGGCTGTGTAGGGGGCGCTTGCGCCCCTCTCCTTGCGCTTGATTTGCTTCTTTATTCATAGCAAGATGTCCTAGTGGAATCTGCGCGAAGCGGCATTTCAGCCCCATCAAATTTGCTCCTCTTTTATGCCGCCTGTGCCCCCTTCTTTCTGAACCATGACGAAAGCGCCCGCCATGCCTTGCCGCCGCCTTTTGCTCACCGCCAGCCTGGCCGCCCTTGCTGCCAGCACCGCGCCCTTGCTGACGGCCTGCGGCTTTCACCTGCGCCGCCCGCCTGAATTTGCCTTCCGCTCCATTTACGTGGACATGCCCGCCAGCTCCACCCTGGGCGCGGAACTCAAGCGCCAGCTTGCCAGCGCGGGCCTACAAGTCATCACCGACGCCGCTGAAAAAAACCGGGCACAAGTCATCCTGCAAGCCCTGCAAGACAGCCGCGAGCGCAGCGTGGTCGGCCTGAACGCGGCGGGGCAAGTGCGTGAATACCAACTGCGCGTGCGCTTTGGTTTTCGCCTCGTCACCCCGGCAGGCCACGTGGCGCTGCCCGACGCCGAAATCCTGCGCGAAATCGACCAGAGCTACAGCGAAAGCGCCGCCTTGTCCAAGGAAGCCGAAGCCGAAATGCTCTACCAAAGCATGCAAAGCGACGTGGTGCAGCAGGCGCTGGAGCGCATTGCCGCCATTCAACTGCCCGCCAGCGGCCAGCAAGCCGGGCAATAAACAGGCGCCTTCATGGGCAGCCCCAAAGCAGTCAGGCGGCCAAGCGCCCAACTACCCAACTGCGCGCCGCGCGCAGCCAAGAAGCGCGTGAACAAGCGGCTGGATGGACGCGCGAATATTGAATACGCCAGCCCCGGAAACGACGCTGCCCGCCCCTGCAAGGCGCAGGCGCGGGCAGAAAAAAGGGCCGTTGAAGCGGCGGGAAAAGCGGGTTTTCAGCGCGCGCTGCGAGCGGGCGGCGAGGCGCTGCCGGGCGCACGGTTGAGGTGGCGGAAGCTGATGCGGCCCTTGCTCAAGTCATACGGCGAAAGCTCCAGCGTGACGCGGTCGCCCGCCAGAATGCGGATGTGGTTCTTCTTCATCTTGCCTGCCGAGTAGGCAACGAGCTGGTGGCCGTTGTCGAGGGTGACGCGGTAGCGCGAGTCAGGCAGCACTTCATTGACGACGCCTTGCATCTCGATCAGTTCTTCTTTTGCCATGAGGGTGAATTTCTCCTTCGGCGGCGCCCGGCGGCCAGGCAGTCCGGGGCCAAATATGTGTGGTAAAGCAACCGGCCATTTTAGTGGAAGCCCCTGCTGCCGGAAGGCGGCAGCGCGCGGCGCGGGCCAACTTGCACCCTGACACAAGCCCAACAGGCCAGAGGTGGTGTGTAACGGCAATGGCGGACACACTGCAACTCCCCTTCAACTCGATGAAAGGTTCTTCCATGACCAAACGTTCCATCTACGCTTCTTCTGCCGTTGTGCTGCTGACCACGGCAATGAGCTGGGGCATGGCCCATGCCGCCGGCACGGGCATCAAGCCCGTGGATCAGCAGGCCAATGCGCCTACGCCTTCAGCCGTTGCAGGACCACAGGCGCATGAGGCCGCCAAAACCACAGCGCAGCCTTCAGCCGCCCAATCTGCCACCCACTCCGCCACTCAGCCCGCCGCCACGGCAGCCGAACAGGCGCAAATGCCTGCGGTGACAGGACAGGACGACCGGCAGCAGGCAACCAAGGACGCCGCATCGAACGCCGCCAAGGGCGCGGCTTCAGGCGCCCTTGGGCCGAAATAAACGCCCGTTTCTGCTCCTTTGCTTAGGCTGGGGTGCGCCATCAGGCGCGCCCCGGCCTTTTTGATGTGCAAACGGTGCAGGGGCTAAATGAGGTGAACTCCGAGCCGCCTTACCCAACAGCAGCCTTAAAAAGGGGAGCAAATCCAATGATTTCAAAAAACCATCCTGCGCTCTTCCCACTAGGACATCATGCTATGAATAAAGGAGCAATATTCATGCGTTGCATCAGTCCCGGCTTGGCCGAAGGCGTTTTGCTCTGCTTCACCCCTTCACGCACACCACCTGCTTGAGCGTGTGCAACACGTCCACCAAATCGGCCTGGGCGGCCATCACGGCGTCTATGTCCTTGTAGGCCATTGGAATTTCGTCAATCACGCCCGCGTCCTTGCGGCATTCCACGCCTTCGGTCGCCCTGATTTGGTCGGCCTCCGTGAACAGTTTTTTCGCCTGGGTGCGGCTCATGGTGCGGCCTGCGCCGTGGCTGCAACTGTTGAAGCTGTCGGGGTGCCCCTTGCCGCGCACGATGTAGCTTTTGGCGCCCATGCTGCCGGGAATGATGCCCAGCCGCCCCTTTTCGGCGCTCACCGCGCCCTTGCGCGTGACAAAAACCTCCTGGCCAAAATGCGTTTCGCGCTGCACGTAGTTATGGTGGCAATTCACCGCCTCCACGTGCGTTTCAAATGGCTTGGCGATGACTTTTCGCATGGCATTGATCACGCGCGTCATCATCACTTCGCGGTTGGCGGCGGCGAATTTTTGCGCCCAGCCCACGGCTTTTACATATTCGCCAAAATACCGCGCGCCTTCTTCAAAATAAGCCAGATTTTCATCCGGCAGATTTTGCTGGTGCAATCGCGCGTCCTGTTTGGCCAATTCAATGAAATGCGTGCCTATGGCATTGCCCACGCCGCGCGATCCGGAATGCAGCATGATCCACACGGCCTGATTTTCATCCAGGCAAATTTCAATGAAATGGTTGCCCGTGCCCAGCGTGCCCAGGTGTTTGTAATGATTCGTCTTTTCCAGGCGCGGGTGTAATTCGCACAATTGCCTGAATTCATCGGCCAGGCGGGTCCAGGCCGCATCTGTTTCAGCGGGCGGCGTTTCCCAGCCGCCTTTGTCGCGGCCATATTTCTTGGGCGTCATGCCGTGCGGCACCGCTTTTTCAATGGCGCTGCGCAGCGGCCCCAGATCGTCGGGCAAATCGCTGGCCGTCAGCGTGGTTTTGCAGGCCATCATGCCGCAGCCAATATCCACGCCCACCGCCGCCGGAATAATGGCTTTGACGGTTGGAATCACCGTGCCAATCGTGGCGCCGATGCCTAAATGCACATCCGGCATCACCGCCACGTGTTTGAATACCACGGGCAGGCTGGCGATATTTTTTAACTGCTGGCGCGCGTCTTCTTCCACCGGCACGCCCCGGGTCCACATTTTGATGGGCGCAGCGCCGCCGATTTGCATTTGCAGGTAATGCCCGTTTTCGTTATTCACCTCAATGATTTCGGGCGGCATTTCTTCAGCGGCTTTTTCATTTCTGACCCGCGCGGCCTCCAGGCGGCGCTCCAGCCGCTTTTGCGCCGCTTCTTCGGGCGCGGCGGTGTTTTGCATGGTTTCAGTCGTTGTCATTTTTGATTCCTTTAATCAACTGGCCGGATCCGCCAGTGAGCTGCGTGCATCGGAAGCCGGAATTTCCTGCGCCTTTTGCTGCGCGCGCCACTGCCGCCGCAATTGGGCGCGGCGCTGTTTTTCCTGTTTGAAGGCTTGAACGTCAAAGGTGCGGGCGGCTTTGCGGGCCAGGCCGTCTTGCGTGCGCTGGCGCTGTTCGGCCAGCTTTTGGCGGCGGGCGATGCGGCAGGGCAGGCAGCGCGTGGCGGTGCTGTAGATGCTGCCCTGGCAGTCTTCGTACCACCACTTTTGCTGGCGGGCTGTCCATATTCCTTCCTTGCCGCAGTCCATGCAGCGGAAGGGAACGGGTTCATAAAACTGCTTGCAAGCCGCGCCGTAGCTATTGTTGGGGACCAGGCGGCTGACGTCCGCTGGCAGCCTTTGCGCGCAGGGCTGCTTGCGCGCAGCTTTTTGCTCGGTGCGCAGTTGCTTGCGGCTTGGGGTGTTTTTCATGATGACCAGGAGATGGGATGACGGGGCGGCGCGGGGCCGCCCCTGGGAGATCAATTCAATTCGCGCCTTCATCGGCCGCAAAACCCATGAAGACGCGCGGCGGCAGCCATCCATGCGATGGCTGCCGTTTCAGTCCTGCCGGAGCTTGACCAGCCCGCTGAGCACTTGATCCAGCCCGCCGACGACGGAGATCTTGTCGATGCGTTCGGCCACGCGCTCCAGCGTTTCCAGCTCTTTCATGCGCAGGGCGACGGGGTTGCCTTCCATGACCTTGGCGGTGTTGAGCAGCGAGCGGGTGGCGGCGGTTTCCTCGCGGCGGCGGATGACGTTGGCCTGAGCGGCCTTTTCGGCTTCCACCACCTGGGCGAGGATGGTGCGCATGTCGCCCGGCAGGATGATGTCTTTCACGCCCACGCTCTCCAGCGCGATGCCGCTGCCGGCCAGGCGCGGCTGCACCTGGGCGAGCACGGTGGCGTCAATGGCGGCCTTGTCTTCCAGCAGGGCGTCCAGCGTGCGCTGGCCGACGGCGGCGCGCAAGGCAAATTGCAGTTCGCGGTACACGTGATCGGCGGGCTTGGGGTGCTGGCCGAAGGCGGTTTGCGCGTCGGTGTAGCGCCAGACGGCGGTGAGGTTCAGGCGCAGCGTGACTTTGTCGCGGGTGAGGATGTCTTGCCCGGCGACTTCGGCGGTTTGCGCGCGCAAGTCCACCACGTCCACGCGCACGGCGTGTCCGTGCTGCCACCAGCCATGCACGCCGGGCGGCAGGGTTTCGCGGATTTGCCCGTCCACCCACAGCAAGCCGGTGTGAAACTGCGGCACTTCGGCCATGAGCGGCGCGTAGCGGTTCATGCCCGCAGCGCGGGCGGCGCGTATGCGGGCCAGCAAGTCGGCGGGCACGCGCAAATCAGGCGGCACGGGCAGCACTTGCGCTTGCACTTCGTGCAGGCCCTTCCAGTACAGACGCCGCGTGGCGGGCGGGATGATGGCGGTCAGCACGCCGTCTTCGATGAGCAGGGCCACTTCGTCCTCGCCCGTTTGCACGCGCACAAAGTGCTCGGCCACCACTTGCGGCTCGCGCGCCATCAGGTAGTCGCTCAAAGAGTGCGTGAAGGCGCTTTCTTCCAGATTGAAGGCTTGGGCGCGCAGCTCGTCGCCCCAGGCCGCGATGCGGTGCTTGCCTGGCATGAGCATGCGGTCAAAGTCGCCATTGCGCAGGAGCATGGCGCGTTCGTTTTTCTTGACCCGTATGGTTTTGAAGCCCCAGGTTTTCATGTTTTTTTCTCCTATGGCGATTCGCGCAAGTCATTCACGCCGAACCGGTTTGTTTCAAAGAGGTTCAAAAAAGATTGCCGAACCCTGCCCCGGCAGCGGGCCGGCGCGTGAGCCGGGCGCAGACGGGCGGCGTGCGATGCGGGCGGCGTCCAGAGAGCCTGCTTTGAGGCCAAGGCCCTGCCAAGGCGGCCTTTTCTCTGGCGCGGCCCGCCGCTGGCCGCCCGCTACGGCCCCGGTGCGCGCGCTGGCGCGGGGCCGCCGGGACAGGGGCGGCGCGGCTGGCAGGCCG
>ERZ773008.204-NODE-204-length-41745-cov-11.839650_pt1 | contig 41745 bp, 30 predicted proteins | sample MGYA00580664_ERZ773008 | MGnify/ENA primary metagenome ERZ773008 (study PRJEB29015, sample SAMEA2738016) | human oral metagenome | biome: human oral; feature: human-associated habitat; material: dental | place: China | collected 2048 ...
GGAGGGCGGAGTTGATGCCGCGGGCGATCGACTCCATGTTGTCCTCGATGCGCACCAGGAAGCAGGAGACGGGCTCGCCACGCTGCGCCTTGCCCTCGTTGAGGAACGTCGGGGTGGCCGGCTGGAAGCGGCCGGTCATCATCTCCTCGACGAGATCCAGGGCCAGACGCTCGTCGCCGTCGGCCAGCGCCAGGGCCACCATGGTGACGCGGTCCTCGAAGCGCTCGAGGTAGCGCTTGCCGTCGAAGGTCTTGAGCGTGTAGGAGGTGTAGTACTTGAAGGCGCCCAGGAAGGTCTCGAAGCGGAACTTGTGCGCGTAGGCGGCCTTGAAGGCGGACTTGACGAACTCCGGGGAATAGCTGTCCAGGACGTGTCCCTCGTAGTAGCCCTCCTCGACCAGGTAGTCGAGCTTCTCCTCGATGTCATGGAAGAAGACGGTGTTCTGGTTGATGTGCTGGAGGAAGTACTGGCGCGCGGCCTCGTGATCCGCGTCGAACTGGATCCGCCCGTCGGCGTCGTACAGGTTCAGCCTCGCGTTGAGGGCGTGGTAGTCGAGCTCCGGTGAGGGCGCGGGCTCGGGGCCCGTATCCGTCAGCGTGTCTGCCAAAAGCCTTCCAATCCTTCCTTGACGCGCGCGACGTCCGTGTTCGTTCCCAGAAGCTCGTACCGGTACAGGAGCGGCACATCGAGCTTACTGGCGATAATGTCGCCGGCGAGGCAGTACGCCTCGCCGAAGTTGGTATTCCCGGAGGAGATCACTCCCCGGCACAGGGACCGATTGTGCGGGTCGTTGAGGAACGCGATGACCTGCTTGGGCACGGCCCCCTTCACGGATCCTCCGCCATAGGTCGGCACGACGAGGACGTACTCCTCATCGACCACGAGAGGCTCATCGCCCCGTCGCAGCGGAAGACGCGCACTGCGGTAGCCGAGCTTGCCCACGAAGCGATGCGTGTTCTCCGACGCCGAGGAGAAGTACACCAGGAGCGGGCCGCTCCGACGGCCCGAGGCGGACACGCCCCTCAGACCGCGAGGGCCTCGGCGGCGATCGCCAGGGCCTTGATCTTGTCCGGGCGGAAACCGGACCAGTGGTCGTCCCCGGCCATGACGACCGGGGCCTGGGCGTAGCCGAGGGACTTGACCTGCTCAAGGGCCTCGACGTCGAGCGTGATGTCGACCGTCTCGTAGAGCAGACCCGCCTTGTCCAGGGCGCGGTAGGTGGCACTGCACTGCACGCAGTTGGGCTTCGAGTAGACGGTGATCGCCATGTCGGTCACTTCCTGGCTCTCGTGATGGGTCGCGGACGGATGGTCGAGCGCCGTACGCGGCGCCCTTGAGAAGGGGCGCCATCGGTGTAATAACGCTCGTGTCGTTCTCGGGCGGGCATGCCTGCCTCGCACACCAAGACACTACACCTAGGGGTGGGGGCGTGCCAGCACCACTAGATGATGTGTCCGACGTGGCGCTGTGCACAACGCGCCCCTTCCTGTGGAGAGCCGCCGCCCTTCTGTGGACGCCGGGGAGACGGGCGGCCCGCGGCTCCCGGCGCCGCAGCTCGGAGGAGGCCCCACGACCTGCGGAACTATGCTCCTCCAGGGGTACGACACGAATCCCGCCCCTTCCCACAGGCATCCACTGCCGCTCCGTCCACTCCGTCCCCACCCTGGGGACGGGGCACGGGGAACTCGCTCCCGCAATCGGGTCTCGCCGGGCGTGTCGCCCCACGGCACGGCCGACGCATTACGGTGGACCGAGCCGCATCCGAACGCACCACGACCAGGGGAGTCGACCATGGACGCCGCCGACCGCCGCACCGCGATCCTCGAGAGGATGGAGGGCGCCACCACGCCCCTGCCCGCCGCCAGGCTGGGCGAGGAGCTGGGCGTGTCCCGTCAGATCATCGTCGGCGACGTCGCTCTGCTGCGCGCCTCGGGGCACTCCATCCACGCCACCAACCGCGGCTACCTCCTGGCGCGTCCCACGACGCGGCCGCGACGCTCGCTGCTGGTGCAGCACACGCGCGGGCAGATCCCCGCCGAGCTCTCCGCGATCCTCGACGCCGGCGGCGCCGTCATCGACGTCTCCATCGAGCACCGCCTCTACGGCCAGATCACCGCCGACCTGCTCATTCGCAACCGCCCCGACCTCGAGGCCTTCCTCTCCCGCCTGGTCACCTCCTCCTCCCTCGCCGAGCTGACCAACGGCTGGCACACCCACACGATCGAGGCCGACTCCGAGGAGCGCCTCGACGAGATCGCGCGGCGGCTCGACGCACTGGGATTCCTGCGCGCGCAGGAGGCCGACTGACACGCCGCCCGGCGCCGCCCACCGGCCCGGCAGGCGCGGCCCGACGCCACGGGCCCCGTCGGGTCCGCGGAGGTTCCGCACCGGCCCGGCAGGCGCGCGGCCCGACGCCGACGCGTGTCCCCGGTCACCGCCGAGCGCGGCAACCGGCCCGGCAGGCGCGCGGCCCGACGACTTCGGGTGCTACGGGCGCGGACGGGAAGTCGCCCCCGGAGCACGGATCCGACGAGTGACGCCCCGGCGTGATCAAGATCAACACCGAGCCCGACGCCGACGCACTATCCTCCAAGTGTCATGACACCCAGGGGTCCGACTCCCTCGTCGCCCGTCCGTCTCCCAGCCTTGGAGTTCCCGTGTCACCCACCACCCCCCGCGCGCCCCGTCCGACGACGGCGCTGCGCGACCTGTCCCACCGCTTCTTCATCGAGGGTCTCACCGGCATGGCCCACGGCCTGTTCGCCACCCTCATCATCGGTACGATCCTCAGCCAGGCGGGCGCCTTCCTGCCCGGTACCGCAGGCGGGGTCGTCGTCATCCTGGGCCGCGTCGCCTCGGCCATCACGGGCGCCGGAATCGGGCTGGGCGTGGCCCACAGGCTCAAGGTGGACACCTTCGTCGTCATCTCCGCCGCCGTGGCCGGCCAGCTCGGCGCCCAGGCGAGCGGCCTCCTGTCGGGCTCGGCGATCGTCACCGACACGATCGGTACCGGCCTCATGCTCCGCGGACCCGGCGAGCCCCTCGGCGCCTTCCTCGCCGCCTACGCCGCCATCGAGGCGGGCCGACTCGTCTCCGGGCGCACCCCCGTCGACATCCTCGTCACCCCTCTGACCACCATCGTCACCGGCGGCGCCGTCGGCCTCGTCCTGGGACCGCCGATCTCCTCGGCCATGGTGGCCCTGGGCGGGCTCGTCAACTGGGGCACCGAGCGCCAGCCCCTCCTCATGGGCGTCATCGTCGCCGTCATCATGGGCATGATCCTCACACTGCCGATCTCCTCGGCGGCCCTGGGCATCATCCTGGACCTGTCGGGCATCGCCGCCGGGGCCGCGACGGTCGGCTGCGCCACGCAGATGGTGGGCTTCGCCGTCGCCTCCTTCCGGGAGAACCGCTGGTCCGGGCTCCTGGCCCAGGGCGTGGGCACGTCCATGCTCCAGGTGCCCAATATCGTGCGGCACCCCCTGATCTGGGTGCCGCCGACGCTCGCCTCGGCGATCCTGGGCCCGATCGCCACCGTCGTGCTCCGCATCGAGTCCAACGCCGTCGGCTCCGGCATGGGCACCTCCGGACTCGTCGGCCAGATCATGACGTGGCAGGTCATGGAGCCCGCGTGGGGAGGCGGACGGACGCTCGCCTCCATCGTCGGCCTCCACTTCATCGCCCCGGCCCTGCTCACGCTCGGCATCAGCGAGATCATGCGCCGCAAGAACTGGATCGGCCCCGGCGACATGGCCCTCGCCAAGGCCTGATCGCGGGATCGGGAGGCCGACAGGGGCGGCCACCTCGCAGAGCGCCGCGCTGGTGCCCGGGACCCCGGCGGGAGGCGCAGGCGCCGCCAGCAGGAGGAGAAGAGGCTCCCCCGCCCGTCACTCACGACTATTTGCGGCTGCTTGCAGGGTCCTCACAGTGATGCGCGTTGGACTGACATGTCCCGGTCCGGGCAGAGCGCTCGCTCCGGCCGGTCCGGCCATGACGAACCACTGAGAAGGGAGTCCCGAGATGAGCCTCTCCGCACTCGCCTACATAGGTCTCGACATAGTGGCCCTGTCCATACTGGTGGGAGCCCTCTACGTACCCCGCCACGGCCGCCGAGACCTCGTGGCCGCCTATATCGGCGTCAACGTCGGCGTCCTGGCGGTCACCCTCCTGCTGTCCAGCGCAACGGTCGCCGAGGGCCTGGGCCTGGGCCTGTTCGGCGTCCTGTCGATCATCCGCCTGCGATCCACCGCCCTGGCCCAGGGCGAGGTCGCCTACTTCTTCGCGGCCCTGGCCCTCGGCCTGCTCGGCGGCATCGAGGCCCCGATCGGCGCCGTCGCCATTCTCATGACGCTTGTGCTCGTCGCCCTGTTCGTGGGCGACCACCCCGCGCTCATGCGCCGCAACCGCAACCAGGTGGTCACGTTCGATCGCGCCATCTCCGATGAGGGCGAGCTCGCCGATCGTCTTGAGAACCTCCTGGACGCCAAGGTGCTCACCCTCGACATCCAGCGCCTCGACCTGGTCAACGACACCACCCTCGTCGACGTCCGCTACCGACTCCACCGTCCCCGGGCCGCCGAGATCCCGCAGCAGCCCCGGCAGAGCCGGCTCCCGGCATCGGCCCCGCCCTCGGCGGAGGACCCGGTTGCCGCGCCCTCCGGGGAGCACCGGCCCGGTACGTCCCGGGAAGCCGCGACAACGGCGGTGATTCCCCAGCCTCCGCAGCCCTCCCGGCCCTCCGAGCAGTCAGGGCGGACCGAGCACCCCGAGTATCAGAACCCCCGGCACCGGCAGGGACCGGGACATCAGAGCCCGCCGCCCGCCACGACGCAGCAGAACCGGCCCGCGACGCGGACGCAGGCCCTGCGGACCGAGTCCTCGGGCGCGCCCCCGCCGCCGAGCCACTCCCCCCAGCCCCCGGCGGAGTCAACGAGCTCGACGAGTCACCTCCAGGACCAGCCGCAGGACCAGCCGCGGAGCCAGCTGCAGGACCAGCGCTCCCGGCGGAGCTCGCCGTCCTACCGGCGCATCTGACTCCGCTGTTCCGCGTCTCAGCACGTGCCCGCACGACTCCGTCATGATTCCGCGGTGGTCCCGGTGGTGATTCCGCGGCGGTTCGGTGGCGGCTCGGTGGTGGTTCCATGACGATTCCGCGGCGCCGCCACCTGCTGGACCGACTGCTCGACGCGGGACCTCATCGCTCATCGCACCGGAAGGGAAGCGGCATGCCGCGCACCGAGAACCTCAGCACCATCACCCTCGACGAGCTCAACGCCGAAGCGGGCCTGCTCACCCGCATGGACCGGAAGTACCTGGTGCCGCCCGATGACGCCCAGGAGGTCATCGACACCCTCGCCCCACGGGCCCGGGTCCTGCAGATCGACGGGCTCCGCGACTTCCGCTACGCCTCCACCTACTTCGATACGCCCGCCCTGGACGCCTTCTTCCTGGCCGCCCGCAAGCGTCGTCGACGCTACAAGGTTCGCACCCGCACCTACGTGGACTCGGACCTGTGCTTCCTGGAGGTCAAGACCAACGGCTCACGGGAGGCCACGGTCAAGGACCGCCTGAGGTACCGCCCCGACGACGCCGACCGCCTCACTCCCGAGGGCCGCGACTTCGTCGTCGAGCGCCTGGTGGAGTCCGAGACCTGCGCGCAGGAGGAGGCTCGCACGGTGGCCGACGCCCTGGCGCCCGTCATGGACACCACCTACCGGCGCACCACGCTCCACCTGCCGGCCGACGGCGCCCGCGCCACCTTCGACACCGCGCTGACCTGGGAGATGCTCGACTCCGACGGCGTCCGGACGAACCGTCGAGTGCTCGTCGACAGGCGAGTGGTGGTGGAGACGAAGAATCCCTCCACGGCGTCCCCCACGGACCGACTCCTGTGGGCTCGGGGCCACCGTCCGACCAGTCTGTCCAAGTACGCCACCGGGATGGCTGTGCTCCACGAGAACCTGCCCACCAACAAGTGGCACCGCACGATCACTCGCAGGCTCGACGCGTGCCGGCACGACCGCCCGGCACGACGGGGCGTCTGAGACGGGCGCGGCCCGGGGCCGGCCCCCGCCCCGTCGATGCGGTGGGAGCCGGCCCCGCGGTCCCGGCGCTCCGGGCCACTGGGTCGAGCCCCATGGTCGGGTGGTGACAGTGGCGCCGCGGTCCCGGCGCTCCGGGCCGCTGGAGGGCCGGAAGAGGCTCGGGGGACTCGGGCCGGGTCGGCGCGCACGTCATGCCTCATTCATGCTCCATTCACAGGGGGCTCACTGACTCCGCCTCTTGACTCTGTACCGACGACGGGCCGGTCCCGGCACGGGTCGGCATGAACCTGCTCGACTCGCGACCGACCGGCCCAGGACACCGGATCCAAGGAGCCTCACCATGACCCTCGCCCCACTGGCCTCCATCGGCGTCGACCTGATCTCCCTGACGACGCTCGTCGGCGGGCTGTACGTCCGGCGCCACAGCCGCAAGGACCTCCTGGCCGCCTATGTCGGCGTCAACGTCGGCGTGCTGGCGGTCACCCTCCTCCTGGCGACCTCCAACGTCGGGGCCGGGCTGGGACTGGGGCTGTTCGGTGTCCTGTCGATCATCCGCCTGCGCTCCACCGAGCTCGCCCAGCACGAGGTCGCCTACTTCTTCGCAGCCCTCGCCCTCGGCCTGCTCGGCGGGATCGGCGCCTCCCTCGCGACGACGGCGCTGCTCATGGCCCTCGTCGTCGTCTCCCTGTGGATCGGCGACCACCCCTCCCTGCTGCGCCGCAACCGGCACCAGGTGGTCATGGTCGACCACGCGATCGCCGATGAGACCGCCCTGACCGAGCACCTCGCCCGTCTGCTCGGCGCCCGGATCAGCTCCATCGACGTCCAGCGCCTCGACCTGGTCAACGACACCACCCTCGTCGACGTCCGCTACCGACTCCACCGCCCCCTGCCCCAGGAGGAGACCGACGCGCCCGCCCTCACGAGTGCGCGGAGCCCGGAGAGCCCTGACGGCGCAGCGGAACTGCCGGCCGCCCTCTCCCCTGCGGACGCCTGGAACCCGATCATGCAGGAGCCGCCCTCCCACCGCCCGCAGCGCGAGCCCCGGAGCGCCGCCGCGGCACCCATGGCGATCCGCTGACGCGTCGGTCCTGCATCGGTCCTGCCCGGCCCCGGCCCCGCGCCGGCTCGACCCGACACCGCGCAGCACGCCCTCGACCGCCCGCGTCCCGTCCGGCCCCGCGCCGGCTCGACGTCGGAAGGCCCCCTCCACCGCGGGCCGACCGCATCGTCCCACCCGCCACCAACAGGAACCGACAGAACAGGAGCGTCCCGTGCCCACCGCCGCATCGACGACTCGCCCTCTCGACACCGGCCACCTCTTCCCCACGACCCTGGAGGATCTCAACAGCGCAGCCAGTCTGCTCACGCGAGTCGACCGCAAGTACCTCGTCGCGTCCAGTGCCGCGCAGAACGTCGTCGATGCGCTGACCGGACGCGCGCTCGTCCTCGACATCGACGGCCGCCGCTCCTTCTCCTACGCCTCGACCTATTTCGACACCCCCGGACTCGACTCCTACCTCCAGGCCGCCCGGAAGCGCCGACACCGTTTCAAGATCCGCACCCGCTCCTACCTCGATTCGGGGCTGACCTTCCTGGAGGTCAAGACCCGGGGACCGCGAGGCGCCACGATCAAGCAGCGCCTGGACTACCGGGCCGCGGACGCCGATCGTCTGACGGAGGAGGGCATCGACTTCGTCGTCGAGTGCCTTGCGCCGCTGACCGGATCCGCGCAGGAGGCGCGCCGCACCGCGCAGAGCCTCCGACCGGTCATGGCGACGACCTACCGCCGCACCACGCTGCATCTGCCCGACGACGACGCCCGCGCCACCATCGACACCGACCTGGCGTGGACCGCGCTCGCACCCCGTTCGGGCGCATCGAGCGGCTCCTCCTCGACGACCGGCGCGGGCAGGACCCGCCCGACCGTCGTCGGGCGCGGCGCATCGCGGGCCGCCGGACCGTTCGCCGTCGTCGAGACGAAGAATCCGGCCCGGCACTCGCCCACGGACCGATACCTGTGGGCCGCCGGCCACCGGCCCTCGCGGATCTCGAAGTACGCCACCGGAATGGCGGCGCTCCACCCGGAGCTGCCCGCCAACAAGTGGCACCGGCTCCTCACCCGCGAGCTGGCCGGCGCCGCCCGCGCGGCCTGAGACCGCCCCGCAGGAGCCGCCCCGCGACCGCAGGCGCACGTCGAGCCCGAGCCGGAGCCGAGCGCCACTCGCGCGGACCGGGCCCGCTCGCACGGGTCACCACCGACCTCACAACCCATCACGACCGATTCCGGGACGGCCGAGCGCCGGCCGCCGGATGACCGGCACCAGGAGACACGCATGCTGAACCCACTGAAGCACCTCCCCGCCCGCCGCGCCGGGCGTCGCGCGAACGCGCTCCCGCGCGGCCGCCGGGCGCATCGCACCGGCGGCGCGCTCGCCGCCCTGGCCGCGATCGCGCTCGTCACGGCCTGCGGGACCATCTCGACGACGACCGGACCGGACTCATCCTCCGGTTCCGGGACGACGATCAGCGCGAGCACCAGGAAAGCGTCCACCGGGGCGTCCGCGGCCGACATCCTGGCCGCGAACGCGGACACCTCCGACGCCGCCTCGGCCGCCACCAGCACCGACAACGCCGGTGCCTACGACGCCTCCGCAGCCACGACCATCACGGCCTCGAGCGGGTCCGTCGAGGTCTCGGGGACCGACACCGGCAACGTCAGCGTCAACGGCACGACCGTCACCATCACGGGAGCCGGTACCTATGTCGTCACCGGCGCCCTCGACGACGGCCAGGTGGTCGTGGCGGCCGACGACGCCGAGGTGCGCCTCGTTCTGGCCGGCACGTCGATCACCAATGCCGACGGCCCCGCGATCGACATCCAGGACGCCGGGAGCGCCGTGCTGGTCCTGGCGGAGGGCACGACGAACACGCTGGCCGACGGCCCGACCTACGCCGACACCGGCGAGGACGCCGCCACCGCCGCCCTGTACTCCTCGGACACGCTCACCATCACGGGCGCCGGCTCCCTGGACGTGACCGGCTCGTACGACGACGGCATCTCTTCGAAGAACGGCCTCGTCATCACGGGGAACCCGACGATCACGGTCAACGCCGCCGACGACGGCGTGCGCGGCAAGGACTACCTGCTCGTCTCCTCGGGGAGACTGACGGTGACCGCGGGCGGAGACGGGCTGAAGTCCTCCGAGGACGATGACGAGACCAAGGGCTTCGTCGCGCTCGGGGCCGCCGCGGTGACCCTCACCTCCGGGGACGACGGCGTGTCCGCGACCACCGACGTCACGGTGGACGGCACGACGCTGTCGGTCACCGCCGGCGGCGGGCAGGCCGACGCCACCGTCTCGGAGCAGGGCCCGGGCGGCCAGGGCGCGCAGGCCGGCCCCGGCCGGGCGGCGCCGGAGCAGGGCAGGTCGGGCCAATCGGCCCAATCGACCGAGACCCGCTCCGAGGACACCGCCTCCTCCCCCAAGGGGATCAACGCCGGCGTGGCCTACTCCCAGGACTCGGGCGGCGTCACCATCGACGCCGCCGACGAGGGGCTGCAGGCCGCCTTCGTCAACGTGAACGGGGGAAGCCTCGACGTCTCATCGGGCGACGACGGCATCAACGCCTCCAACGGCGATCACACGATCGAGGGCTACGAGAACGCCGACTCCGAGTCCGACGACGGCTCGGCGATCACGATCTCGGGTGGCCGGGTGCAGATCGACTACTCGAGCTCGGACGGGATCGACTCCAACGGATCGGCCCATGTCACCGGCGGCGAGGTCATCGTGGGCGGCGCGGCGGGATCGATGGACGGATCGGTGGACGCCAACGGCGAGACGACGCTGGTGGGCGTGTCCGTCCCGCTGGCGGTGGCCAAGGGCGACACGATCACCGTCACGGGCGCGGACGGCACGACCTGGACGCTCACCAGCACGCTCTCCGCCGACGCGGTGACGGTGCTGGGGCTGAGCGAGGGCGCCGACTACACGGTCTCGACAACGTCCGGCGGCTCGACGACCGCGACGGCCTCGGCCCTGAGCGCCGGCATGGGCGGTGGCCCCGGAGGTCCGGAAGGCGGTCCCGGGGGCCAGGGCGGACAGGGGGGTCCGGGCGGCCAGGGGGACCCGGGCCGAGGAGGCCCCGGTGGCGCCGACGGCTGAGCGGTCCGGGCCCCTTTCGCCGAGATCGGTCGTATTCCGTGCCGAGATCGGTTCAGTTCCGCATCGAGATCGGTCGCCGCGCTCCAGTCCGAGCCATTCCAGTGCGGCGGTCGTAGACGGAGACTCCGCCGTTGCCACGTCGGCGTTCTTGAGGACCATCTGGATCTCCTGGACCATCTCGGTGGGTGCCCGCACAGGGGCGGCCCAGAAGCATGACGGCACTGCACGTTTACGGGACGCAGCGTCGCCCGCGCTCCGACTCGTGGCGAGCAACCACGGCAACACTCCGCCTGCGGGAGCAGTTCGGCGTCCACGGACTCGTCAAAACACACCTCCGGAACAGCCCCGGGCCACACCGCATTGCCACTCATGCACCGCAACTCGCACAACGAGCACCAGGCCCGGAGACAGCGCCAGAGCGCGCATCCGATGCTCCATACCGCGGACGGTCGTGCCTCTTTTCTCACCGCGGTGTCGTACCTTAGGGCCTACTCAGAATACGACCATGCGGACTCACGTACGACCGCGCGAGGAAGAGTACGACCACGTGGGGCTCCGGTGGTTCGGAGTCCTGCCGGGTACTGGACCCGGGTTGCCCGCCTGCTCGTCGAGGCGGGCATTCCTGTGCGAGTTGGGCGGCGTCCGACTCATCCCGAAATGCCAGTTTCGTGTAGAAATGCCCGATTCGTGGTTCTAGCGACCGGGCGCGGCGCCGTCGGACCGATCTCGGCACGGAACTGAACCGATTTCGAACCGGAACCGGACCGATCTCGATGCGGAACTCGACCGATCTCGAGCCGGAACCGGACCGATCTCGATGCGGAACTCGACCGATCTCGACGAAAGGATGGGACCGTCAGTCAGTCGGGAACGCGTATCCAGGCGGTGGCGTCGGCCGGCAGGACGTTCACAGCACCGGCGGCGCCGTCGAGCCCCTCCTCGTCGCCGTCGGGCTCGACGACGGCGAGCGGGGCGGACGCCAGCAGCACCTCGCCGGCCGGCAGCCGGGCGTCGGCGCCGAAGGCCGTCCAGCACTGCACGCCGCCGCGGGAGAAGGCCAGGACGCGCTCATCGCGGCGCACCCACTGCAGCCGCTCCGCCTCCGCCGAGCCCGCCGCGCCCCAGACCTCGCGACGCAGCCGCAGGCCCTCGCGGTACACGTGCAGTATCGAGTCCGGGTCCGCCTCCTCGACCTCGACGGCGTGCTCCCCCCAGCCCGCCGGCTGAGGCAGGTGGGGCTCGGCGCCGTCGTCGGGCCCGAAGCCGAAGGAGCTGCCGGCCGCCGTCCACGGCAGCGGCACACGGCAGCCGTCGCGCCCCTTCTCCTCCTCGCGCATGCGATGGGCGATCGGGTCCTGGAGGCGGTCCTCGGGGATGTCGGGGACCTCGGGCAGACCGAGCTCATCGCCCTGATACAGGTACATGGCCCCCGGCAGGGCCATGACGATCATGGCGGCGGCGCGCGCCCGGCGCTCGCCGCGAATCGGGTCGCTCACGGGGGCGGCGCCGTCGGCGCTGATCCAGCGGCGCGCCATCCGCTGAGCGATGCCCGCGGGGTAGGCGGGGTCGGGATCGCCCGGCGGGACGTCGTCGGCGAGGTCGAAGCCGTAACGGCTGGTCACGCGAGGGGTGTCGTGGCAGCCGAGGACCCAGGTGGTCGAGCCGCAGGCCGCCTCGTCCGCGACCCCGGCGTCGATGGCCCAGCCGACGGAGCGGGCGGTCCAGTCGGCATCCTGCATCTGGAAGTTGAAGGCCTGCCCCAGGCTCGCGGCGTAGGCGGGGCGGCGGGAGGCGACGACGCCGGCCTCCGCGACGGCGAAGCGCGGCGGGCTGCAGGAGTCGAGCACGGTGCGCCACTGACGGTAGATGTCGTGGACCTCGTCGCGGTCGAACAGGGGATGGGAGCCGTCGTCGGGCAGCGGCCACCAGGGGATCTCCGCCACCGGGCGGTAGGGCTCGGACAGGTCCTTGGCCATACCGGGGGCGGCATCGACGCGGAACCCGTCCACACCGCGGTCGCACCAGAAGCGCAGGATGTCCAGGAAGTCCTCGCGCACGGCCGGGTGGTCCCAGTTGAGGTCGGGCTGCTCGGGGGCGAAGATGTGGAGGTACCACTGCCAGGGCCGGGGCGTGCCGGGACCGGTCAGGGGCGCGCCGTCCGGGCCGACGTCGTCGATGCGCTCCCAGGCGGAGCCGCCGAACATGGAGCGCCAGTCGTTGGGCGGTTCGCTCCCCCCGGGGCCCGCGCCGGGGCGGATGTGGTACAGAGCGCGCTCGGGGGCGTCCGGGCCACCGGCCAGGGCGGCGTGGAACCACTGGTGGCGGTCGGAGGTGTGGTTGGGGACGATGTCCACCATCACCTTGATGCCAGCGGCGTGGAGGGCGGCGACCATGCGGTCGAAGTCCTCCAGGGTGCCGATCTCGGGGGCGACCTCGCGGTGGTCGTCGACGTCGTAACCGCCGTCGGCCAGGGCGGAGGGGTAGAAGGGGGAGAGCCAGACGGCGTCGACGCCGAGGGCCGCCAGGTAGGGGACGCGGCTGGTGACGCCGGCGAGGTCGCCGACGCCGTTGCCGTCGGAGTCGGCGAAGGAGCGCGGGTAGACCTGGTAGACGACGGCGTCCTTCCACCACTGTCGGGCGGGAGGAGCCGCGGTCCCGGTCGGAGGCGGGACGGGCTGCGGGTTCACGGTCACGGGCGCATCCTGCCAGGAAGCGGGCGGGACGCGGAACGCGCGGGAGGCGGTGGCGATGCTCGCGCCCCGGGCATCGGGAGCGTCAGGACGCCGAGGACACGGATCTTGAGGGCGTCGACCCGCCGGGCCCGCCGAAGGCGCCGGGCACGGGCCGACTCGCCGGATACTGATCCCGCCGCATCACCGAGGAGCACCGCCTCGTCCACCGCATCGACTGGTCACCGCATCAGGTCGGCAGCTGGACGGTTCCGGAGCCGATCGCGCACTCGTCTACTCCTGCGCAAGCTGCCGACGAATCCGCTCAAGGTGCTCCTCGATCCAGGTGGCCACCGACGCTGGCAGTCGTTCGGCGGCACCAGCCGCCCAGGTCTCGGAGAACCGTTCGATCGTCTCATCAACGACGTCAAGGACATCATCGCCCTCGACCTTCAGAGCCGCCTGGAGCCGTGCGAAGTGGCCGCGGGAGATCTCCGACAGCCGCGTCGCACCGAAGAAGGGCAGCCCCAGATCGGCGTGGTTGGGGTAGGCGGCCGTGCACACGAGGTCGTAGGCGGGGGAGAGCCGCGCGACCCTCCGATCCGGGTAGATGAGCGACCAGTTCTTGAGGTGGGCGTCCCCGTTGCCGACGAGCAGATTGAAAACCGACCGACGCACCATCTCCCGCAACGAGGCGCGATCCCACCCGCGATAGGCGATGGCGGCGACGGTCTCGACCGTGGATCGGTACTTCCCCTCGCCGGCACCGAAGCGTCCGAGCACCTGGGCGAAGTCCTCGATGTGGATGCGCCCGCCGGGCGAGCGGTCGAAGCGGCGCACGACGTAGGCGAGGGGCTCCCCCGACGTCCAGACCCCGGGGCCGAGGTCGTCGATATCATCCCGGGGCCAGAGCTCCACCTCGGGCACGTCGATCCCGATCGCCTTCGCGAGCCGCATGATGGCGAACTCGTTGGTGGGCAGCCCCGGGTACTCTCGGTCGGGAGTCTTGAGGATCCAGTCCCCGTCCTGCCCATGGGCCGGGACGACGAGGTGGTCGCCCTGACGACTCATGGACAACTTCATCGTCATGCCCGCGAGGGCGAACCCCCGCCGCTCGAACGAAGCCGATCGCCCCGCCGACCGAGCATCCGCGCATGGCCCGCCGACAGGCCCACCGGGACGGTCCGCAGTCTCGTCGGCCACGACCTCCACGGCACCGGGAAGGTCCCGGCCGGCCCAGACCAGCAAGTCGATCTCGCGACGAGTCCTCCCACCCGGTTTCTCAATGACCAGGTCACGCAGACGCCCCTCGGGCAGAAGGTTCGAGAACCAGGCGGGCACCCGATTCACAGCATGCGGCCGTCGGCGCGGATGGCTCTCGAACCACCTGCCGAGAACTTCACGGTCGGAGCGATCCCAATAGTCGCGGTCGAAGACGAAGGCGGTGAAGGAATCCCGGCGTCGGATAACACCGACGTGGTCACCATGAAGGAGAACCGCATAGACCGACTCGATCATGCCCGATCATAATCAGCCGCAGTCGTGCACCTCCCCCGGACCCGGGTCCCGGCACATGCCCCTCAGCACTCTCAGCACTCCACGACGTTGACGGCAAGGCCCCCGCGGGAGGTCTCCTTGTACTTGGCGAGCATGTCCTCGCCGGTCTGGCGCATCGTCTCAATGACGGTGTCGAGGCTGACGGCGTGCCGGCCCTCACCCCACAGGGCCATGCGGGCGGCATTGATCGCCTTGACCGCGGCCACCGCGTTGCGCTCGATGCAGGGGATCTGGACGAGCCCGCCCACCGGATCGCAGGTCAGCCCCAGGTTGTGCTCCATGGCGATCTCCGCGGCGTTCTCCACCTGCTCGGGCGTCCCGCCGAGCGCCTCCGCCAGGCCGGCGGCCGCCATGGAGGACGCCGACCCCACCTCCCCCTGGCAGCCCACCTCCGCTCCGGCGATGGAGGCGTTGGTCTTGATGAGCCCGCCCACGGCGGTCGCGGCGAGCAGGAAGCGGCGGGCCCCGTCGTCGTCGGCCCCGGGGATGAAGCGCTCGTAGTAGGCCAGGACGGCGGGCACGATCCCCGCGGCGCCATTGGTCGGGGCCGTGACGACGCGCCGTCCGGCGGCGTTCTCCTCGTTGACCGCGAGCGCGAACAGGTTCACCCAGTCCATGCCGCGCAGCGGATCGGCCATGGCGAAGGCGGCCGCCGGGCCCTTCTCCTGGGCGCGCAGCCGCTCGTGGAGCGCCCTGGCCCGACGACGCACCCCGAGGCCGCCGGGCAGGACGCCCTCGGCCCTCATGCCGGCCTCGATGCAGGCGCGCATGGTGTCGCGCAGGCGGTCCAGGTAGGCGAGCACCTCCTCGCGGGGTCGCGCGGAAACCTCGTTGGCCAGGACGACGCCGGACACGCTCAGCGCCTCGCGCTCGCAGATCTGAAGCATCGCGGCCGAGGTGGTGAAGGGGAAGGGAGCGGGGGTGGCGTGGGCCTCGGTGGCGGAGGCGGTCGCCAGGGCCTGGATCGACGGAGAGCCGGGGGCGCCGACGTCCTCCATGACGAAGCCTCCGCCCACCGAGTAGTAGGTGCGGCGCAGGATCTCGGAGCCGGCGGCGCAGTAGGCGGTCAGGGTCATCCCGTTGACGTGGTAGGGCAGGACCCGGCCGGGCAGGAAGTGGATGTCGGTACCGGGGCTGAAGGGCACGGGCCCGATGCCGTCGACGACCAGCTCCCCGGCGGCCCCGACCTCCTCCATGAGCGACTCGCACACGACGGCGGGGACGGTCTCGGGCTCGTACCCGGCCAGTCCCATGACGACGGCGCGGTCGGTGGCGTGCCCGCGACCGGTGGCGCCGAGCGAGCCGTAGAGCTCGACCGTCAGGCGGGTGGGCCAGGGGCCGTCGGGCACGTCGGAGCCGCAGGCGCGCTCGAGGGCGCCCGGCTGGGAGGAGCCCACCTCCGCGGCCAGTGCGCGGCTGAAGGCTCGGGCGGCCCGCATGGGGCCCACGGTGTGCGAGGAGGAGGGGCCGATCCCGATGCGCATGAGGTCGAAGACGCTCAGCGGGCGGGGTGCCTGCTCGACGTCGATCGCCCCGGCGAGGAGGGACGCCGGCGTGGCCGAGTCCAGTGCCGTGGAGACGAGGGCGGTCTCCGGGGCGACGGCGGACGGGCCGGGCGCGGCGGGGTCGGTGGAGCTGATGGGGCCCTCGGTCAGGAGGTCCGCCGAGGCGTTCGCGGAGGCGCTCGTCGAGGGAGGAAGGCCACGGCTGGTCACGTCCTCCATGATGCACGCCCGGCGCCCGGGCCCCAAGTCCCGATCACGTCCCGCGCCCTCCCGCCGCCGCGGCGCCACCGCGCGGTCGTGCCCTACGGCTCGCAGGCGGCGCGTGAAGATCACCGTCCAGAGGCGCGTGGGACTCGTGAGGTCGTACCCTTCTCCTCGCGGTCGTACCCGGACTCGTGAGGTCGTACCCTTTTCCGCGCGGTCGTACCTTAGAGCCCCGCTAACATACGACCGCGCGGCGCCGGGTACGACCGCGAGGCAACAGGTACGACCGCGAGGGCGACGTATGGCGGGCCCTGCGCGGAGCCCGGCTCGATGCTCGCATGAGGATGGCCTCGCCAGCGCGTCGCCACCACGACCGATCTCGGCGCGGAACCGAACCGATCTCGGCGAGGGGCCGCCGTCAGTCGGTCGAGCGCACCAGCCACCAGGCGGCGTAGGGCGGCACGGGCACCTGTCCGTCGCCGGAGCCCTCGAGCGTGGTCGAGTCGGAGGGAACCGTGCCGGTGAGCACGTCGACGGCGCCCAGCACCCCGTACTCGGCGAGTCGCCAGGCCGGAACGCTCCTCCAGTCGGGAGTCACGTTGTACACGCCCACGAAGGAGCCGCGCGGATGGTCGCGGTACGTGACCAGCACGCCCTCATCGTCGACCGGGGCCACCACCGTGCGCACGTCGGCGCTCAGCTGCGGCAGGCCCGCCCGTACCTTCCCCAGGTGGGCCAGATCGGAGAAGACGCGTCCCTCGACGGTGGAGCGGTCGCGCCTGTTCTCCATGCGGGACTCGTCCAGAGCGGGGCGCCCCGCCCATCGCGAGTCCGACTCATGGCCCGGTTCGGTGTCCCAGTTCGGGTCGTTGAACTGGCCGAGCTCGTCACCGCTCCAGATGACCGGCACGCCGCCCCATCCGTAGATGATGGCGTTGGCCAGTCGCAGGGCGTTGAAGCGCTCCTCGAGCCACGTGCGCAGCTCCTCCTCCCGCCACTGCGGCGTCGACTCGTCGATGCCCTCGACCGCCTCGGCGGCGCTCTCGATGCCGATGAGGCTCGCGGCGGTACCGGCGATGCGACGGTCGTTGGTGACCGGGTTGTACTGGAAGACCAGGCCGCGGGCGTCGCTCATGGGGTAGGTCCCGCGGTACCAGTCGGCCAGGAAGACGCGGTGCCAGTAGCCGTTGAGCCCGACCTCCTCGGCGTCGGCGTCGCCGATGGCCCAGCCGATGTCGTCGTGGCAGCGGATGTAGGTGATCCAGGTGGCGGTGGGCGGCTCGACGGGCAGCGCGTCCAGGGCGTGGGCGGCGAGCGTGACGTTGCGGGTGGCGAGCATGGACCAGATCTGGACCATGAGGGAGTTGTGGTAGGCAAGGTCGGAGACCTTGCCCGTGTACCTGCCCTGGCCGAGGTACTGGAGGAGCTCGGTGGGGGCGACGATCGCCTCGGCCTTGAGATCGACCGCGGGGGTCGCGATGCGGGTGATGGCGCGCAGCACCTCGGTGATGGCGTGGACCTCGGGCTGGCCCTGGCAGTCGGTGCCTTTGCGCTTGATGGTGAAGGCGATGGCGTCCAGCCGCAGAACCTCGACGCCCTTGTTCGCCAGGTTGAAGATGATGGAGACGAACTCCTCCATGATGCGGGGGTTGCGCCAGTTGAGGTCCCATTGGAAGGAGTTGAAGGTCGTCCAGACCCAGCCGTTGATCTCGTCATTCCAGGTGAAGTTGCCGGGAGCGAAGTCGGGGAAGATCTCGGGAAGGGTCTTCTCGTACTCGTCCGGCTCGGTGCGGTCGGGGTAGATGAAGAAGTAGTCGCGATATCGCTGCTCGCCCGCCCGGGCGCGCTCGGCCCATTCGTGCTCGGCGGCCACGTGGTTGAGGACGAGGTCGACCACTAGACTGATGCCGTCCCTGCGCAGTTCGGCGGTCAGGGCGGCCAGGTCGTCCATATCCCCTAGGTCAGGACGCACCGAGCGGTAGTCGGCCACGGCGTAACCGCCGTCGGAATCCCCGGGGCGGGGGGTGAGCAACGGCATGAGGTGGAGGTAGGAGACGCCCAGCTCGCGCAGGTAGGGAATGCGCTTCATCACGCCGCGCAAATCGCCGGCGAAGCGCTCGGTGTAGCCGGCGTAGCCGATGCGCGAGGGGTTCTGGACCCATGCGGGCTCGAGGGTGCGGGCCAGGTCGAGGTGCCGCAGCTGCGGGTCGCGGTCGATGTAGGCGCGAGCCGCGTCGGCAAGCAGGGTTGCGGCGGTGCGCGTGGCGATGGGTTCGCCGTAGAGGGTGACGAGCCCGTCGCTGATGTCGGGGTACCAGCGCTCGACGCGGGTGGTGAGAATCTCGCGCTCGGAGCGGGGGAGCCCCGAGGTGTTCAGGACGGTGTCGACGGCGTCGCGGACTTCAGCGGGGACGGCGGCCGCGTCGTCGGGGCCGGTGGACCAGGTGCACTCAGGTTCAGGAAGGACGGATTCGGAGGCGCTCATGGCCCTATAGTGACTGATAAGACTATCGATTGACAGGTTTTCGAGGAGGCACTTCACCGGGCCGGTCGGTCGCGCGCGACCGCCGCCACGTCCCTCCTGATTCTCATGCGGCCCGTCGCCGGCGGGGCCGTGCACCCGCGCTCATATGCGGACGCACGGCCCCGAGTCTCCGCGCTCGCTCGGACCGGGCCGCCCCGCCGGAGCGCTCAGGGCGTTCCGGCAGATGCCGGGGCGTCGCCCGCTTCGGCGTCATTCGGCGCGTCGACGGTTTCGCTCCCGTCCGGGGCGCCGTCGGGAGCGGTCGCCCCGGCCGCGTGCCGGGCTCCGGCAGCCCCCGCGACTCCGGTGGCGGTGCTGACGATCCCGGTGGTACCGGCGGGCTCGTCAGCATCGGCGGGCGAGGCGGCATCCGAGGGGGCGGGCGGCGCGACGTCGGTGGCGCGGGGTCTGGCAGCCGCCGCGGCCGCTCTCCTCCCGGACGCCCTGACCGTCCTGGGAGCATCGACGGCTTCAGCGCCCCCGCGAGCCCTGGACCCGGAGGCGTCAGCGGCCTCGTGCGCTCGGGGCGGCGCCGCACCCCCGTCGCGTTCTTCGAAGATGACGACGGCCAGACGCGAGTCGTCTCCCTCCGGGGTGTTAGTGACCATGGCGGCGCCGCCGACGTGATCCTCCAGAGTCTGAAGCATCTTCATGGGCGTGGCCAGCAGCAGCTGGAAACCGAACCCGCGGAAGACGTCCAGACCGGCCCGGGTGAACTCCGCATCGGTCTTGTCGAAGGCCTCATCGAGAACCACCAGCGCGTATCCGGGAACCGCCCGTCCGGGCTCGGTGAGCTGGTAGCGCAGAGCGGCCGCCAGGCAGAAGACGACGAGCTTCTGACGCTGCCCCCCCGACAGGCCCGCGGCCCCCTCGTAGTAGTCGACGGCCGTGCCCGATTCGTCGCGCTCGACGGCGGTGAAGGAGACGTGCAGACGGGTGTCCAGGCACTGGCGCCTCCACGTCTCGTCACGAGGATCGGAGGAGCCCAAACGCGTCATGACGGAATCGAGGACGGCGAAGCGCGCCTCGGCCTCCTCGGCGGTCTCCTCGGCGAGGTCGAGGTTACTCGCAGCGATGGTGGCCAGATCCACCAGGAAGTCGTGGACGATGGGCAGGCGCCGCTCGGCCACCTCGATGTGCAGGTGGTGGCCGGGCGAGTACTCGGTGGCGCGCAGAGCGTCGTTGACGGGGCCGATGCGACCTCGCACCTGGCTGACGGCGCGGCGTACCTCGCTGGCGAGCTGCCCGATGTTCTGCTCGGTCTGGCTGTGCAGGAGTTCGGCGAAACGACGCTCGAATCGGGGCAGACCGTCGGCCTGAAGATGGTCCAGCAGCTCGAGGTAGTCGCCGAGGAAGGCCGCCTCCGGACGCACTTCGCGGCCGTGCACGGGCCAGCGCTCGGAGAAGCGCACCATGATGGCGCGGGCTTCCCCCACCCCGCGACTCTCGGCCTGCGCGGCGCGCTGGTGGTCCCGGGCGATCTCCTGCTCGACCTCGCGAGCGGTGGCGTCGGCCTCCGCCAGTCCGGCGTGGCGACGCCGGGACCGGAATCGCTGCTCGAGCTCGGCGAAGAGGGCCTCCCGCTCCGTCCGGGTGAAGGCGGGTCGGCGGGAGCCGGACGCGCCGGAGCCGGCCCCCCTGTCCGTCCTGTCGGTGTCGGTGCTCCCGGTCCGATCGTTCGTGTCGCCCCGGCCGGCGCCGTCGGAACCGCCCGCATCGGGGTGCGCGCGGTCCTCCTCCCGCTCCCGACGTCGTTGCGCGAGCTCGGCCAGGGCGGCCCGGGCGTCCTCGAGTCGTGCGCGCTGGACCTGCTCCTCGCCCGCGAGGCGCAGGACCGTGCTCCGCGCCTTGTCCTCGGCCAGACCCGCGGCCGCGGCGCGCGACTCGAGCTCGCCCAGGCCCGGGAGGGCCGTGGCGGCGCGAGCGCGCTGCGCGGTCAGATCGGCCTCGCGGGACCTGGCACCGTCGACGTCGACCTCCTCCCACGTGGTCTCCAGGATGCGCCGGCAGGCGTCGCGACGTTCCCGGCCGACGGCGCGCACACGATCCAGCGTGGTGATCTCGCCGTCGACGGCCTCCAGCCGGGCGGCGACCCGCCGACTTTCAGCGACGACCTGCTCCAGACGCTCGGCGGGGTCGACGCCGACGGTCCAGCTACCGGGGTCGGTCAGGTCCTGACGGTCGTCCTTGAGGTGGCTGGTGCGCGAGGACTTCACCTGCCCGGCGCGGGTGACCCCGCGATCCACGGCGACCAGGTCGCGGGCGCTTTCGACGCAGGCGTGATCGAAGCGGCGCATGATCTCGACGTCGAGCCACCCGCCGTATTCGGAGCCGGCCCGGGACCGGACCCGACGGGCCAACGCGTCGGCGGGCAGGGCGCGAGTAGAGCGGCGACCGGGGGACATGCGCTCGTACCCCAGGCGAGCGCCCAGGTGCTCGGCGTCGACGGCCTCGGCGACCTTGCGATAGAGGTGCTCGGGGACGAGCATGGTGCGGGCGAAGGGGCCGACGACGGTCTCGATGGCGACGCGCCACTCCTCCTGGCCGGGGACGACCTCGAGAACCTCCCCGGCGAAGGGCAGGGCGGCGGGCGCCTGCCCGACGGCGCGGGCGACGACATCCCGGGCGCGCAGCAGTTCGGCGCTCATGGCCGAGTGCGAGCGGGTGATCTGATCGGCCCGCTGACGAAGCTCGCGCTGCTGCTCGGCCAGGGCGACCTGTTCGGCGCGCAGGGCGTTGCGGGCGCCGTCCTGCTCGCTCTCGACGCTCTCGGCGCGCCTGATCTCCTGCGCCGCGGTGCGCTGAAGTTCGGCGAAGGCCGCGCCCTCGCTCGGGGCGGTGGCTCCCAGGATGTCCAGCTGGGCGTCGAGGAATCGACGCGCCCCGGCGGCACGCTCGGTGGCCTGATGGGCGGCCTCCAGACGAGCGTCGAGGGCCGGCAGGTCCTGACCGAGCCCCCCGGCCAGGGCCAGGTGCGCGGCCTCCCGCTCCCGGCGGGCGTCCTGCTCGGCCCTGCGGGCGGCGGTGAGTTCATCGGCGAGACGGTCCAGCGCGCGGCGCGCCGTATCCACGGTCTGCTCGTGGAGCGACGTCTTGAGCCGGTCGAGGTAGGGGTCGATGGCGGCGCGCAGCCCCTCGGCTCGCTCCTGGGCCTGACGCGCCTCGGTGATGCGCTCATCGAGCTGACGCAGCGGGGAGAGCAGAGCCTCCTGGTTGCGGGCCTCGACGACGGCGGCGTGGGCCTCGCGCAGTTCGGCGAACTGCTCGACGGCGGCGTCCGCCATCGCGAAGGTGTCCGGCTCATCGAGCATGAAGTCGCGCAGGAGGGCGTCGAGGCTGGTGAGGTTCTTGGCCGACTGGGTCCGGTGGAGCAGGCGCTGGGCGACCTCGCCGGACAGGCCCAGCCGGCGGCGGAAGCGGGCGGCGAAGGCCTCGTAGCGCTCGAAGCGGGCGGCGCGCCCCTCGAGGTCGCGACTCAGGGCCTGCCTGTCGATGCCGTTGGTCAGGTACTCCATGAGCCCGGTCAGGGCGATGTCCCCCTCGACGAGCAGCTGCGTCTGGGAGACCGAGTTGGCGGAAGTCGAGCCCTGCCTGGCGTGGAAGAGTTTGACGAGGGTGATCGTCTCGCCGGGATCCAATCGCGTGAAGGTCAGGGCGACGCCGCTGCGGGTGGCGCCCGAGCGAAGGTAGTCGGTGACGACCTCGCCGGTGATCTCATCGGCGCTGCGCCGGTATGCGCCGCGCACATAGCTCAGCACGGAGCGGGAGTGGTCGCCCGTGGTGGAGTCCTGAGCGGCGGCGTTGAAACGCAGATTCCTCGGCGGCACGAGGACGGCGGACAGGGCGTCCAGGAGCGAGGACTTCCCCGAGCCCGACGGCCCGGTGAGCAGAAGGCCGTCCCGGGGGACGGGGAGATCGTGGTATCCGGAGAAAGTTCCCCAGTTGTAGACCTGGATGCGGGCCAGACGGTGCTGGGAGTCGGTCTGCGATGCTGTTGCCGAGCTGCTCATGATTCGTTCTCCCGCTCCGATGTCTCATCATCCGCTGCGCCGTCGGCGCTGCTGGCACCGCTCGCGCCGTCGGCGCCGTCCACCTGATCGGTGTTCGGATCATCGGCCCTCGGGGCGGCCTGGTCATCCTCATCGCCCTCCCCCAGCAGGCGGCGGTACTCGGCGGCGACGGCGGCGACTTCGTCAGCGGTGAAGACCAGGGCGAGGACTGGAGAAATCTCGTAGCGCTCGGGCACATCGGTCTCGCGCAGGAGGGAGGCCCGTTTGAGCTTGTCGACCGAGGAGCTCACGCGGCGCAGGAAACCGGCATGGTCGGTAGAGGCGTGCGGGCGGTAGACGTCGAGCTGCTCGTCGATCTCGTCGCGGTCGACGAAGACGCGCTCACCCGGCGTCGTCGTGCGCAGCAGGAGGGTGCGCAGGTGGAGCAGGAGGACGGAGTCGACCAGGGTCAGCGGCATAGTGCGCATGACGGAGGGCGCGGCCCCGGTGGGGTCCGGGGCGTTGCGGGTGAAGGCGAGACCGGCCTCGCGGTCCACAACGAGCTCGAGGAAGAGATCCCCCAGGTGGCGACGAATGGCGACCTCGTCGGTCAGTAGCGCGTTCCACAGGTCGGGGTGGAGCTCAAGGGTGAGGTAGGGGCCCTGGAGGAGGCGCACGAGGGCGCGTCGGGTGTCCCTGGGAAGGGTGCCGGGATCCCCGTCCCACAGCGCGCCCGGATTGGCGGCTCCGTCCTGAGCCGGTGCCTGAACTGGTGCGGCCTCGGCGCTCATGCATCTCCTGACTTCGTGGTGCGGTCGGTGAACAGGAATCGGGGGATACGGGCGGAGCGCTCGGCTCCGCCGGAGGTCGTCCAGGCGACGGTTTCGTTCCCGGCCACCTCCTGACCCTGACGCCGGGCCAGGAGCAGCAGTCCCACGACGCTGGCCAGCCCCTGGGTGGCGGGGTGCTCGCCGAGGATCTCCCCCACGGTGGCGGCCCCCCGCTCGGCGAGGACCGCGCCGACGGCGTCCGTGAGCTCGACCAGGTCGATCTCACTGGCTCGTACGATCCGACGCACCTCCTCCAAGTCGAGGGCGGTGGGCTCGTGGACGGTGATCTCCTCGACGACGGCGGTGTCGGCGGGGTTGCGCAGGCGCCAGGCGCCGATGGAGGTCAGCGGGACGCTGGTGAGCTCCAGGTCGAGGTCGAGTCGCGCCTGCGGCGCGGCCTGGGCGGCGAGACGGGCGGCGAGGCCCTGAGCCTCGGCGAGCTCGGCGCCCAGCCGGCGGTGCGCCTCGAAGGCGCGCGACCTCACGAAGCGGTCCAGGGAGCGGGACAGGCCCGTCATGGTACGGCGCACCGCGGTCGATTCCCGGGTGAGGGCGGGACGCCAGCAGCGCAGGAAACGCAGGTCGGCGTCCTCCAGCCGGGTGGCGAAGTCGCGGTCGAGGATCGACTCCAGATCCTCGTCGAGACGGGCGCAGGAGTCCGGGTCCGTGAGCAGCTGATGGAAGCTGAGGAAGGAACGGCCGGCCTCGGAACTCTCAATGCGGTCGACGCCGCGGAAGATGTCGTCGAGCACCTCGCCGCGGGAGGAGTCCAGGGTGACGACGCGTTCGCGCAGGGAGCGGCTGAGCGCGAGGATCTCGGCGCGGACGCGGGCGAAGTCCCCGGGAACCTCCTCGGCCAGGGAGACGATCTCGGTCAGGCGCTCGGCGGCCTCGGGCCCGTCGACCGGGACGAAGTCCCCGGCCTCGGCACGAGCGATCTCCTCGTCAAGGGCGGCGCGCTCGGCGCGCAGGGCGTGCAGGCGTCCCGCAGCGGTCGGGTCGCAGTCCCGAGCGAGGCGGCTGATCTGGGTGGAGACGGTGTCCAGGCGCGGCCGGGTAACGGTGGCGCGGGGGTGATCGCCATGCATCAGGAAGCGGATGGCGGCCTCCGCCGAGGCGGACAGCTCGTAAGTCTCCGCCCTGGCGCCGGGCGCCGGAGCGCGCACGAGCACGCCGTCCCTGCGCCACTGGTCGCAGTAGGCCCGGGCGGTGCGCGAAGCATCCACCCCTGCCGCACGCAGCGCGGCGAGGTCCTCATCGACGAGCTCATGGAGCTCGGCCACGGGCCGGCGGCGCACCTCACCGCCTAGATGCTCGTTGAGGACGGCCGCCGCCATCGGGCCCAGGTCGGCGCGCAGCAGAGCCAGACCGGCGTCCTCACGCACCCGACGCGCGAGTCTGAGCGCGTCCGCGACAACGCCGTTGGTTCCCATTGCTCACCCCTCGTCCTGGATTGCGATCGGTCCGGGAACGGTCACCCGTCGACGAACCGGTACGAGCGTAGCGAGTACCTCCAACACGGGGGGAGGAGTTCTCGCACGCCGGTCGCCGGCTCGTACCGGCCATCGGCGGTCCCGCTGCCGAGCCGTCCTCATCGGTGAGGATGGTGTCACCACCCATGACTGATTCTCAACCTGTGGGCGAGCCGCCCGCACCGGCGGGCGGCGCTCGGCCGCTCAGCGGTGGGGGACGACGGACCCGGGAGTCGCGCCGTCGTAGCGGACCCGGTTGGCCAGGACCTCCGCGCAGTGGTCCTGGGCCCAGTTCCGCAGGGCCGCCATGGGCACGGCCAGGGTGGCGCCCAGGGGCGTGAGCGCGTAATCCACACGGGGCGGGACGCCGGGAACCTGATCGCGGGTGACGAGGCCGTCGCGTTCCATGGAGCGCAGCGTTTCGGTCAGAACTTTGGGGGTGATGCCGCCGATGGCGGAGCGCAGCTCGCCGAACCGGTGCGACCCCTCGATCAGCACGGCGACGATGAGCGGCGTCCACCGGTCGACGACGTGGCGCAGTACCGTGCGTGAGGGGCACGCGGGAGACAGAACGTCGTAGTCGTTGGCGGCGGGTCCGGAGGGGTGCGCCGCAGATCCGGGGACGCTCGGACCACGACTGCGGGGCCGGCCGCCGTAACCGACCGGACTCGCGCCGCCTCCGGCTCCCGAACGCGCTGATCCCAGCGTCCTTCGCGACATGCGGCTCTCCTTAGTTACCTTGAGGTACTTGATATGCGAACCATACCATGAAGGTGCCGCCGGGATTCCGGTCGGCTCCCCGCACGTCACGACTCAGGAGGACCCATGAGAATCACCGTCATCGGAGGAAGCGGCGCCACCGGATCGGCCGTCGTCGCCGAGGCCGCCCGCCGCGGCCACACCGTCACCTCGGTCACCCGATCGGGCATGCACGCCGAGGGCGCCACGGCCGATGTCGTCGCCGACCTCGCCGATACCCCCGCCGTCGTCGACCTCGTCGACGCCGCCGACGCCACCATCATCGCGGTCTCGCCCGACCGCACCGGAGGCCCCGTCCAGCCCGTGGTCGACGCCTTCGCCGCGCTCGTCGCCGCGCGCCCCGCGGGCCGCCTCGTCGTCGTCGGCGGGGCCGGGTCGCTGCTCGACGCCGAGGGCCGCCGGATCGTCGACGACCCGGCCTTCCCCGAGGACTACCGGAACGAAGCGCTGGCCTTCGCCGACGTCCTCGAGCTCTTCCGCTCCGCCGGCGATGCCGTGGCATGGACGCTCGTCTCCCCCGCACCGAACTATCCGACGGAGGAGTCCAGCGGCGCCTACGTCAGCGGTACCGACTCGCCGGCCGGCCCGGCCCTGTCCGCTGCCGATATGGCTCTGGCCCTGGTCGACGAAGCAGAGAGGGACGCCCACCGCGGGACTCGCTTCACCGTCGCGAGCGCCTGAGGAGGCTCGGCCGGTCCGGTGCGCAGCGGCCGGTGCGGCGCCCCGCGCCCGCGAGCGCCCCGGGGGGATCCGCCTGCGGCCCGCCCTCGTCGGCGGATCCCCCCCTGCCCGTACGGCCCCGCCGGAAGCCGGGCGGGCCCGGCGATTCCTCCCGCCCGGTCAGAGATCAGGCGCGGCTGAACTTCTCCCGCAGGACTTTGATACGGTGCTCGCGGGTGTCCCTGCGCTCCTGACGCTTCTGCTTGCGGAGCGTCTCGCGAGCGGCCTTGGCGGCCTCCTCCTCGGCGATCTGGCCGGCCTCGAGCTCGGCCAGGACTTCATTGAGGGGACGTCGCACGATCGTGCCGCCCTGCTCGGCGACGACCGCGTCCAGCGGCGCCGTGCTGCCGGGCTCCGAGGTCTGGGCGAGGATCCCGTTGGTCCCCGGAGCCAGCTTCCCGACGAAGGCCGTCACGGCGAGCTCATCGCTCTCGGCCCGGTCGGCGTCGACAGCGGCACCGGCGAGGGCACCGACCCCCAGACCCAGGAGCATTCCGATGGGCCCGCCCAGGGCGCCGACGAGAACCCCGATGAGGGAACCGGTGCCCACCCCGAATCCGAAGCGATTGTCCTCGCCCTCGGGGATCGTGAATCGGCCGTGCTCGTCGACTTCGATCAGGGCGGCGCTGACCAGCCCGAGCCTGTCGGAGTCGGCGCTGATCTTGCTGAAGGCCTCGTAGGTCGTGCTGCGCTCGGGGAAGGTGATGACGGCGATGTCATCGCTCATTGGTCATCCTCTTGGTCGGCGGGTCATCGATGCGGGCGCCGTCTGGAGGGGATTCTCCCACTCCCGACGGCGTCTCCACAGTGTCTCCACGGTCTCGTCCCGACCTGAACGATCGTCCACCCCCGCCTGAAAAGCACCTGTGCAGCCCGCCTCGGATAACGGCTATGCGGACACCGCTTGGCCGCCGCCCCTCACCGGAGGCACGCTAGTGACTATGACAACCTTCCCCAAGCGGATCGCTCCCCCCATCGTCCTCGCCATCGCCGGCTCGGAGGCCTCGGGCGGCGCGGGTGCTCAGACCGATCTCAAGACCTTCCACCAGCTCGGCGTCTTCGGCTGCACGGCCCTGACCTGCATCGTGTCCATGGACCCAGGGGCCGGGTGGGATCACCGTTTCGTGCCGGTCGACCCCGAGGTCATCCACGACCAGATCGAGGCCTGCGCGAGCGTCCACGCGGCGATCGACGCCGTCAAGATCGGCATGCTCGGCACCGCGGCGGCGATCGACGTCGTCGACGCCGCGTTGGAGGAATACGCCTTCCCTGACGTCGTCCTCGACCCGGTGCTCATCTGCAAGGGTCAGGAGTTCGCCTCCGCCCGCGCGGTCGACGACGCTCTGCGGGAGAGGATCCTGCCGCGCGCCACCATGGTGACTCCCAATCTCTTCGAGTCGGCGACGCTGGCCGGCATGGAGGAGATCACGAGCGTGGCCCGGCTCAAGGACGCCGCCAGGCGCATCCACGAACGGGGCGTGCCCAACGTGCTGGCCAAGGCCGGCCCCTCTCTGGGCACCGGCACGGCCCTGGACGTCTTCTACGACGGCGAGAACCTCGAGGTCCTGGAGGTTCCGGCGGTCGGGGCCGAGCGCGTGCACGGCGCCGGCTGCACATTGGCGGCGGCGGTCACCGCCGAACTCGCCAAGGGCGCGACGCCGCTCCAGGCGGCCGTCACTGCGAAGGACGTCGTGTCGGCTTCCATCGGCATGCGCGGCAACATTCCTTTCCCCTACGTCTACCAGGGCTGGTATCAGGCGTGAGGCGGAGCGCGAGCGGAGCCTCGGGGCGGGCACGGCGCACACCACAGGCGTGAGGCGGAGCGCGAGCGGAGCCTCGGGGCGGGCACGGCGCACCGCCCCCGCTTCCGCCGGGCCGTTCTCATCATGGTTCCGCCCGAATGCCACAACCGTGTTGGATTAACACTCCTCTAAATCAACATTCCGCATGGTTCCGGGCCACAGGTCGTGCACGACCGGGGCTGCGTCTGCGACCCGGCCACCCGGATGCACGATCCGGGCGGCGCGAGCCCCGCATCCAGTAGACAGATTATCTACTATCTAGGTAATCTATCTACATGGACTCTTCGACTTCCCGCCTTCTGCGCGGTCTCCTCGAACCCTGCCTGCTCGCTCTCCTCGAAAACGGTGCCGACTACGGTCTGTCTCTCACCCGGCGTCTGACCGACGCCGGCCTGGAGAAGGTTCCCGGCGGCAGCCTCTACCCGGCACTCACCCGCCTGGAACGCCGTGGCCTGGTGGCCACCTCCACCCGCCCCTCCGTCTCCGGCCCGGCCCGCAAGTACTACGAGCTCACCGACGCCGGCCGCGCCGAGCTCGCGGCACGTCGCGAGGAGTGGCGCGCCCTCCGCACCGCCTTCTCAGCCGTCCTCGAAGGCGCCCCGCCCCGAACGCACACCGGGGACCAGACCCGGGCGGCAGACGGGGCACACGCATGAGCGCCGCCCTCAGGGGGCAGTCCCCGCGCCGCCCCGAAGCCGGCCTGACCGATGCCGCCTGGTACCGCAGCCTCACCTGCGAGCTGCGCGCTCGCGGCCTGCACCCTCAGGAGGTCGAGCGCGCCGTCACCGACACCCGCGCGGAGACGACCGCCGCCGGCACCACCCCAGCGGCCCTCCTCGGCCCCGCCGTCCTGTACGCCCGCGAGCTCGCCTCCGCTCTGAAGGAGGACGGCGCCGATCCTCACCGACGGGCCCCGGAGCCGATGCTCGGCCCGGTTATCCTGCGGGTGCGCGGCGTGACCGCCCGTCGCGGTCGCCGCACCGTCCTATCGGATCTCGACCTGACGGTCCGACGCGGTGAGGTCGTCGCCGTGGTCGGGGCCAACGGGGCGGGAAAGTCCACTCTCCTCCAGGTCTGCGCCGGACTGCTGCACGCGGCTTCCGGCAGCGTCGAGCGCACCGACCGATTCGGTTACGCACCCCAGCTCGACGCTCTGGCTCCGCTGCTCACCGTCGACGAACACCTGCGCCTGTTCGGGGCGGCCGACGGCGCGGGTCGGGCCCATTCGATCTCCACCGGCCACCGGATCCTGCAGCGTCTGGGCTGGAGACCCGACGGCGGACAGGCCGTGGGCACCCTGTCGGGAGGAACTCAGCAGAAGCTCAACCTCGCCCTGGCCCAGCTCGCCTCCCCCGAACTGCTTCTCCTCGATGAGCCCTATCAGGGTTTGGACGCTCTTGCCTATGAGGATCTGTGGATGCTCATCGAGGCCTGGCGGAGCTCCGGGGCGGGAGTGCTCCTCGTCACTCACTTACTGCGGGACATCGACTTCGTCGACCGTGTTGTCGAACTGCCCGCCCCCGAGTCCTCGACCGAGGACCGCATCGCGACGGAGCATGCCGCATGACCGCGACAACCATCGCACGCCCCACCGGTCCGACTCCGGGTGCCGAGCACCGCCCGCGTCTCGTGCGCACCGCGGGATTGGTCGCTCTCATCACCGCGCGAGAACTCTTCCGACGGCGCGGAGCGATCGCTCTCGCCCTCCTGCTGCCACTCACCTTCTACCTGGCACGGATCGATGCGCACTGGACGGCACTGCGCCTGCTGTCGATCGGCCTGGGCTGGGCGGCCGCGACTCTCGCCCTGTTCACGACGGTCTCCTCGCGCTCGGTGGACCGGCGGCTCGCCGCGAGCGGAGCCAGTCCGACGGCACTGGTTCTGGGCAGGCACACCGCGGTCCTGGTTCTCGGCTGGGCCATCAGCGCGCTCTACACCGTACTCGTCGAGCTCACGATCGGGGACGACCTGACTCACCCGGGTGCCGTCCCGGTCATGCTGCTGCTGACTGTGACCGTGTCGGCGCCTTTCGGGTCGCTGGCCGCCGTCCTCGTCCCCAGGGATCTGGAAGGTGCGCTCCTACTCCTAGCGGCCATGGCCCTCCAGCTCCTCGTGGACCCGGCCGCCGGTTGGACGCGGGTGCTGCCGCTGTGGTCGACACGCGAGCTGTCCAGCTACGTCGTCGAGGAGCTGGGGACGCAGGCGGACGGCTACCTGTGGCGCGGGCTGGCTCACGGAGCCGGCTTCGCCGTCGGACTGACGGCGCTGACCTGGCTGCTGGGCGCTCGACGACTGCGGGTGATCCACCTGCCCGAACCGCGCTGACCGGGGCCGTCGGGCCGACGATGAGAACGGCCCGACGGCCGCCCGGCGGCTTACCGTTACTCGTAGGCGGGATCACCGCTGACGTCGCGCGCCATATTGGCGAAGCGCGACAGGTGTCCCTGGAAAGCCACCGGGATGGTGCGGGTCTGCCCGTTGCGATGCTTGGCCACGATGATATCCGCCTCGCCCGCGCGCTCCTCCGGCTGGTAGTACTCGGGCCGGTGCAGCAGCATAATGATATCGGCGTCCTGTTCGAGGGATCCGGATTCGCGCAGGTCGGACATCTGCGGTCTGTTGCCGGTGCGCTGCTCGGGGCCGCGATTGAGCTGGGCGACGGCGACCACCGGGACCTCAAGCTCCTTGGCCAGCAGCTTGAGTGAGCGGGAGAACTCGGACACCTCCTGCTGACGCGACTCGACCCGTCTGCCCGAGGTCATCAACTGCAGGTAATCGACGACCATGAGACCCAGATCGTTGTGCTGCCTGAGTCGCAGGGCCTTGGAACGGATTTCCGGCATGGTCAGGTTCGGGGAGTCGTCGATGAACAGCGGCGCCTCGCTGACGGGGTTGTAGGCGCGCGCCACGTTCTCCCAGTCGCGTTCGCTCATCTGCCGCCCGCCGCGCAGCTTGTTCATGTCCACCCCGGACTCCGCGGCCAGAATGCGCATCATGAGCTCCATGCGCCCCATCTCCAAGGAGAAGTAGCAGCTGGGAATGAATCCGCCGTCCGCACGCCGGGAGTGCAGGGAGGCCGAGCGGCAGAAGTCGACGGCGAGGGTCGACTTGCCCATGGCGGGACGCGCGGCGACGATGATCATCTGCCCGGGGTGCAGGCCGCCGGTCAGCTCGTCGAGCTCGACGAAGCCCGTGGGCACGCCCGTCATCTGGCCGTTCTCCCGGGCCTGTCCGGCCTCGATCTCCAGATTCGCCTCGTTGAGCAGCTCACCGACCGGGGCGTAGTCCTCCTTCTCCCCCTCCGAGTGGACCACGGAGTAGACCTCGGCCTCGGCGAGCGTGACGAGCTCGGCGATGTCGCCGGCGTCCGCGGAGTAGCCGAGCTGGGTGATGCGCGTGCCCGCCTGGACGAGCCCGCGCATCAGGGCCTTCTCCCGCACGATGCGGGCGTAGTAGGCGGCGTTGGCGGCCGTCGGCACGGTGGCCATGAGCGAGGCGAGGTAGGGGGCGCCGCCCACGCGCTCGAGCTCGCCCCGCTTGGCCAGTTCGTCGGCGACAATGAGCGGGTCGGCCGGTTCGGAGCGGTTGTAGACCTCGACGAGGGCGTCGAAGATCGATTCGTGGGCCGGCTTGTAGAACTCGGATCCGCGCAGCACCTCGATGACGTCGGTGATCGCCTCCTTGCTCAGCAGCATGCCGCCGAGCGTGGCCATCTCAGCATCGAGATCCTGAGGCGGGACGCGGTCGAAGGCGCCGTCGTAGCGCACCGGACCGGCGCTGACGGCGTCGTCGGAACGCTCGCTCCGCCCGGCCCCGAAGCCCGAACCGAGTTCGATATCCGTCATGAGCGCCTCCCTAGCCGCGCACCCGCGGCCGGGTGCGCGCGTGACCCTAGCCGGGCCCGCGCCTCACCCGCAAACGGCTTTCCACTCGCATCATGTGGACAAGTCGCGTGTCCCTGTGGAAGAAGGGGGCGTCCTTGTGGACGACGCGCCGCCGACCCTGTGGGCCTCCCGACCCGCCGTCAGGTGGATCAACGTGAGCAGCGCGCATGAATCGTTGCAATAGCGGGGACCTTCATGCACGATCACGATTCACAGCACAAAGACTGGACGTCCCGGAAGAATCTGTGGACACGTGGGTAAACCTGTGGAAGAACCTCGACCTCACCCTGAGGTCGGGGGTTCGCGGGACCGCCCGCATGGGAGACTGCGCGTGCCGTCCACCTTCTCGACCCCCCGGGCACCGCCCCGGATTCCAGGAAACCGTGTCCCACTCCGCCGCTTCACCCGCTTCGTCGCATCGCCCCCCGTCCCCGCCCTCGGGCCTGGACCGCCGGATCCTGTCCCTGGCCGTGCCCGCCCTCGGCGCCCTGGTCGCTGAGCCTTTGTTCGTGCTCATCGATTCGGCGATGGTGGGTCACCTGGGCGCCACGAGTCTGGCGGGCCTGTCCCTGGCCTCGTCAGTGCTGACCACCGTCGTGGGTCTGTTCGTTTTCTTGGCCTACGCCACAACGGCGACCACCGCTCGGCTCTTCGGCGCGGGCGACCGCGCCGGGGGCCTGCGCGCCGGCGTCGACGGCGCCTGGCTGGCGGGGCTCCTCGGACTCGGGGCCGCGGTGGTGCTGGCGGCAACCGCGCCGCGAGTGGCCTCCGCGATGGGGGCGGAGGGTGACGTCGCCCGGGCCGCGACCGCCTACCTGCAGGCCTCAGCTCCTGGAATCCCCGGGATGCTCGTGGTCTATGCAGCCACGGGAACGCTGCGGGGACTGCTAGACACCCGGACTCCCTTCGTTGTCGCCACGAGCGGCGCCGTGCTCAACGCGGGCTTGAACGCAGTGCTTCTGTACGGCGCGCGGATGGGAGTCGCCGGGTCGGGGCTCGGGACTGCGATCGCTCAGAGCATCATGGCCGCGACACTCATGATTCCGGTGATCCGGGCCGCCCGCGTCGCCGAGATCGGCCTGCTCCCCCGGCGGCGCGGGTTGCGAACATCCTTGGGTGCGGGGACTCCGCTGCTCGTGCGCACGCTGTCGCTGCGAATCGCGATCCTGGCGACCGTGTGGTCGGCAACGGCGCTCGGCGACGTGCCCTTGGCCGCGCACCAGGTGGTGAACTCGGTGTGGAACTTCGCGTCTTTCGCGCTGGACGCTCTGGCGATCGCCGCGCAGGCACTAGTCGGTAATGCGCTCGGCCGGGCGGACGCCGGACGCGAGGCGGACGCGGAGGAGACCACGAGAGACGCGGGGCCGCCGGGGGCCGCCGGGGGCGGCCCGGTTGCTGCCGAGGGTGATCCGCGGCGCGCCCTGGACGCGGTGCTGCGCCGGTGCCTGGCATGGGGGGTGGCGGTCGGCGCGGTCATCGGCGTCGTTCTGGCGGCGGTGAGCCTGTGGCTGCCTCGTATCTTCAGCTCGGATGCGGCGGTGGTCTCCGCCGCGACACCGGCCCTGGTTGTGGCCGCATCGGCGATGCCGTTGGCCGGTGCCGTCTACCTGTTCGACGGCGTTCTCATGGGTGCGGGCGATGGCGGCTATCTGGCGCGCGCCGGGCTCCTCACTCTCGTGCCGTACCTGCCCCTGGTGGTGATCGTAGCCGAGGGGCGGCTCGCCGATGGTACGGCCGGGCTCGTGTGCCTGTGGGCCGCCTTCGCGTGGGTGTTCATGGGGGCACGGGCGCTGACGACCGGCCTGCGAACCCGCGGCGGGGCGTGGCGGAGCTGATGCGGCTGGTGCGCGGTGACGCACCGCCGCCCGCGCGGTCGAAGGATCGCCCCGACCACGCGGACCGAGAAGAAGGACTCAGCGAGCGGCGGCGACGACGTCGACCTCAAGAGGGGCGACGACGTCGGGGTGAAGCCGAACCGAGGCGCTGTGACGGCCGGTCGACTTGATCGGGGGAACGACCTCGATCTTGCGGCGGTCCAGGGCGGGGCCGCCGGCTTCCTTGACGGCCGCAGCGAGATCGGCAGTGGTGACGCCCCCGAAGAGACGACCATTGGCGCCGGCCGAGGCGATGACCGTGACGACGTTCTCGTTCAGCCAGTCACGAGCCTCCTGGGCCTGCTCGAGAGAAACGATGGCGCGCCTGCGACGGGCCTCGGTCATCTGATCGATCTGACGCTGGGCGCCCTTCGTCCACGGGGTCGCGAGCCTGCGGGGGAGAAGGTAGTTGCGGGCGTAACCGTCCTTGACCGTGACGACCTCACCAGCGGTGCCGAGGTGCGTCACGTCGTGCGTGAGAATGAGCTTGGTGGTCATGGCGTCCTCCTCCCCCGTCAGTGAGCGGAGCTCGAGTAGGGGAGCAGGGCCATCTCGCGCGCGTTCTTCACGGCCTTGGCGATCTTGCGCTGCTCCTGAACGGAAACGCCGGTGACGCGACGGGCACGGATCTTGCCGCGGTCCGAGATGAACTTCCGCAGCGTGGCCGTGTCCTTGTAGTCGATGACGCCGACTTTGACGGTCTTGACCGGGCCGACCTTCTTCTTCGGCTTACGAAGCTGAGGCTTCGCCATAGTGGTACTCCTTGCTTCGAGCGCTCGTGGCGCTCATACGAGATTGTTGGTGCGCGGCGCCGGGCACCGGCGCGCTGCGCGTGCGAGACACGGGAACAAGTCTCGTCGATTCCGGCCCCGGACCATCGAGCGGGAGCCGGGGGCTGGCGGCGTCAGAACGGGGGCTCGTCGCCGAAGCTGGTCGTCCCGCCGGTGGCCCACGGGTCGTCCGGGGCCCCACCGGCGGGGGCGTTGTAACTGAGCTGGTTGCCGCCGCCGGAGTAGCCGCCACCGCTCTGGTACCCGCCCTGCTGCTGGTTGCCGCCGCCGGAGTACCCCCCGGCGTAGCTCGAGCCGCCGCGCTCGTTACGCGTGACCTGAGCCCGGGCACGGAACAGGGAGGGGCCGACCTCGCAGTTCTTGAGCTCGAAGACGGTGCGCTGCTCGCCGGACTGCGTCTGGTACGAGCGCTGGTTCAAATTGCCCTGAACGATGACGCGCATGCCCTTCTTGAGGGACTCGCCCGCATTCTCAGCGGCCTCGCGCCACACCTCGCAACCCAGGAAGAGCGGGTTACCGTCCTCCCACTCGCCCGTCTGACGGTTGCGGATGCGCGGGGTCGAGGCCACCCTGAACGAGCAGACGGGAATGCCGCTGCTGGTGTACCGCAGCTCCGGGTCCGCAGTGAGATTTCCAATGACGGTGACGGTGGTCTCGCCAGCCATACTTCCTCTCCGTTCCCGGCCTGATCAGGCCTCGGGGCGCAGGAGCTTGGTGCGCAGGACCGACTCGTTGAGGCCGAGCTGGCGGTCGAGCTCCTGGGCGATCTCCGGCGTGGTGGTCATGTCGACGACGATGTAGAAGCCCTCGGACTTCTTCTTGATGTCGTACGCGAGACGGCGCTTGCCCCAGGTGTCGATCTTGTCGACCGTGCCTCCGCTGCTGGGGACGATCTGCAGCAGCTTCTCGAGCGTGGGAGCGATGGTGCGCTCGTCCGTCTCGGGGTTGAGAATGATCATGATCTCGTAGTGACGCATGCTTGGGTACCCACCTCCTCTGGTCTCAAGCGGTCACGGTCCGTCCGTGACAGGAGGGTGATGCGCGTCGAGCCGACGGGTTCGCGACCCGACGGCCGACTGACTGAGCACACTACCGTAAACGCCGCTTCGCCCGGAAGCCGGACCCCTGACCGGGCGACGTGCGGTGCGCCACGTGCAGTGCCCGTGCACTGCTGTCCTGCACGCGCCCCCCGGCGTGGAGCCGACACGCGCCGAAGAGAAAACCTCTACCGATTCCCTCCTTGTTGCAGGGGTTCCCCCATGCCATTCTGGCCCCCATTCCCATTATGCATATCACCCTTCCCGTCCCCATTGTCATTCCCTTTTCCGTTTCCTCTGCCGCCGTTCCCGTCGCTGGGTTTGGTCGGGGAATCCTGTCCTCCGCCGTTCTGGGGAGGCTGCGCCGTCTGCCCCGGCGGCTCGTTGCCGTCGCCCCGGTCCGGTGTCGGCTCCGCGGTCGGCTCGTTGTCCACGGGCGGCTGCTCGTCGTCGGGCTCCTCCGTCCTCGGCTGCGGAGCGGTCGTCGGCACCGGAGCCTGCCGTTGAGTCGGCTGCGGCTGCGGAGCGGGAGCGTAGTCGTCCTCCACCGGCATCGACGTGCCGTTGAGGGAGCCCCGCTGGTAGGACTCGGCGGTGCGATCGGGGAAGTCCTCCACCGGCAGGTCCTTGAGCGCCGTCTGCATGTACTCGGTGAAAATGTCGGCCGGATAGGTCGAGCCCGTGATCTCGTCGTACTCGCCCCAGGGCGTAATCGATTCCTCCGAACCGTCCTCACCGGTCTGGTAGAGGGTGACGGCGGTGGCGATCTGCGGGGTGTAGCCGACGAACTGGGCGGACTTGTTATCGCTGGAGGATCCCGTCTTGGCGGCGATCGGCCGCCCCAGCGACCTGGCGGTGTCCCCCGAGCCGGAATTGACGACCTGCTGCATGGCGTAGGTGGAGTCCGCCATGACGCCGTCGTCGAAGACCTTATCGCCGTCGGTGGAGGGCGTGTAGGACACCGACCCCGAATTGTTGGCCACCGAGGAGACGATGTGGGTGTCGCGTCGCGTCCCCTGGGAGGCGAAGGTCGCGTAGGCCGTGGCGATGTCGAGGGTGTGCGGTGAGGCGGATCCGAGCACGTTCTGGATGTTGGACTCCATGCCGATCGTGTCCTCGGGGTAGCCGGCCCGCTGCGCCACCTCGTTGGTCGTATCCGGTCCCACGTCGCGGTTGAGCTGGACGTAGGGCGTGTTGACCGAGTACGTCGTCGCCGTGATCAGATCGGCCCAGGAGAACTGGGCGTTCTGGAAGTTGCGGAAAGTGGTCCCTTCCACGTCCATCGGCGAAACTCCCTGATACCCGTTCGCCAGAGTCAACCCACCCTCCAGACCGGCGATGAGCGCGAAGGGTTTATAGGTCGATCCCGCCTGAGCGACCGCCTCGGTGGAGGAGTTGATCTGGTTGGTCAGATAATCCGGCCCTCCGTACAGGGCGACGATGCCGCCGGTCTTCGCATCGATGGATACCAGTCCCGTGCGCAGGTTGTCGGAATGCCCCTCGGGGAGGTTGTCGACGGCGGTGACGGCGGCGTCCTGGTCGTCCTTGCTGACGGTGGTGACGATGTTCAGACCACCGGTGTCGATCTGCTCGTCGGTCAGACCGGCGTCGTCCTGGAGCTCGGAGCGCACGATCTGGAGGAGGTAGCCGGTGGGACCCGAGTAGGTCTCGGTGTTCTGCGAGGAGACGGTCTCCGGGTAGGACGCGGAGTCGTACTGGTCCTGAGTGATGTAGCCGTCCTCGAGCATGTAGTCGAGCACGCGCTGCCACCGCTCCTTCGCCTGGTCCGGGTTGATGGCGGGGTCCCAGGAGCTGGGGGCGGGCAGGATGCCCGCTACCAGCGCGGCCTCGGAGACAGTCATATCGGAGGCCGAGTGGCCGAAGAACGCCTGGGAGGCCGCCTCGACCCCGTAGGCGCCGCGCCCGTAGTAAACGGTGTTGAGGTAGGAGCCGAGGATCTCCTTCTTGCTCATCTCTCGATCGATCTTGATGGCCATGATGGCCTGCTTGAACTTGCCGCCGTAGGAGGAAGTCGTATCCACGTAGTAGTTCTTGACGTACTGCTGCGTGAGAGTCGAGGCCCCCTGGAGCCCGCCGCCGCGCATATTGTTGACGAAGGCACGAGCGATGCCCCTGGGATCGACGCCGTTGTTGGAGTAGAAGCTCCGGTCCTCGCTGGCGACGACGGCGTTGCCGACGTAGTCGGGCAGGGTGCTCGTGTCGACGATGGTGCGGTCGACCTCCGAGAACTCGCCCATCTTGGTCGTGCCGTCGGCGTAGTAGACGGTGGTCGTCTGGGCCTGCGCGAACTCGCTGGGCTCGGGGACCTTGATCATCGCGTAGGCGACGACGAAGGTCCCCACGACGGCGATGATGAAGAGGAGGAAGGCCCCCAGGTAGAAGCGCCAGCCGGGGATCCAGCGCATGATCGGCCCCTTGCCCGCGCGCGGGTAGTTGATCAGACGACGGCGCTCGGTCGCATTCCTCCCACCGCCCGAACGCTTCTTCGGGGCCTTCGGAGTCTTCGACGTCGTCCCGCCCCGCCCGCCGGAGGAGCCCGAACCGCCCGCGGGCCGGGCGGCGACGGGCAACGGGTCGCCCCCCGCTGAGCCGGCCCTTCCCCCGGAGTAGCGACCAGCGGCCTGAGCCAGCTTCCTGCCACTCGGGCGCTTACCTTTGTTAGCGGAGTCTGCCACGCGGTCCTCATTTCTGTGCGGACGACGGCGAGGTGCCGTCACGGACTGTCGTCAAGTATGGCGGCTTCGGCAGGCCGTGAACAGCGAGAAGGGCCTGCGAGGTGTCCGAACGCCGATCATGGCACTCCCGGACGCCGGTTCGACGGCGCTCGGACACGCACCCGGACTCGGCGTCGAGCCGGACCCCGCCGGCCGCGATCGAGGCTCTGGAATGGCGTGATTCCGGTCGGGCTCGGGCCGACGGGGGCGACGAGGGCGCAGCGACGGCCCCGGCCCGTCCCGCGAATGACGGCGACCGGACACGCCCACTCACCTCACAGCCGTGGTGTCCGGCACGTCGGCCGGAGGGCGGGGCTCAGCCGATGGAGACGGACCCGATCGGTGGAGCGGAGCACGTGCGTGACACATCTCGCCGATAGGCTCGGGTCATGAACTCATCCCCTACCACCCCCGCAACGACCACCTCAGCCAATTCAGCCATCGCGCTGCGCCTCGAACTGCTCGGCGCCCCCGTCCCGGATCATGCCGCCCGCTCCGACTTCGATCGGGAGACCGACCGCCTCGTGGCACCGATCCTGGCCCGTCAGCGAGAGCTGACCCGACGTCTGGCCAACCGCCCGTGCGCCGCGGACCGCCGCATCCAGGCCTTCCTGGACTCCTACCTCGACGGCGCCGCCGCCCAGCCCAGGCTGCCCGCCTCGACCTTCGTCCTGGACCAGCCGGGTCTGGCCCGCGCGCTGTCACTGCCGGTGGATGCCACGAGCTTCACCTCCGATTACGTCGAGAGCTACAAAGTGCTCTCCGGCGTGCTCCACAACCCGCGCAACGATCGGCGCACCACGGCGGGCGTCTTCCACGTCGCCGAGGGCGGACTGCCCATCCCCGACGACAAGAAGGCCGTGCCCCGAGACGTCTTCGCCCGCGTGCTCGCGGCCGCCGTTGACGCCCCCGACGACCTCATGACGCTGCCGTGGGCCTCGAACCAGCCCGAGCCGGCTCGCTGCTTCGTCTCTCTGCTGCTGCGCCCCGTCGTCGTCCCCGAGGTGCCCGGCTTCTCCGCCGAGCGCCGCATGGAGATCCGATTCATCGCGCCCGGCGGCCTGGTGTCCAATCTCGACTTCGTCGAAGGCATCTTCGGCAACGGCGGAGACCCCTACCTGCCGGAGAACGACGCCTCCCTGGCGCCGGAATCATGGACCGGCCACACCGGCTGCGTCATCCTCGCCCCGCACCTGACCACCCTGACCAAGAAGGAGCTGGGCCTGCCCTCCTGGGAGGAGGCCACCGAGCGTCAGCGCCGCGACGGCCAGTGCTGGAAGGACGAGGCCGAGCTCTACAACGGCGGCAAGGCCTTCAAGTGCGTGGCTCGCGACGAGCGTGGCGTCATCGTCACCATCATCGCGGACAACTACTTCGGCTACTGCAAGAAGGAGGTCAAGACCCAGATCGGGTACTCGGCCAACCTCTTCGGCTGCGTGGAGGAGGAGCACGCCGGCGGCGCCGTCGCCTACCCGCGCTACAACCTGAGCCAGGAGTACACCGACACCCACACGCCCGAGGGCCTGACCCTCGAGCACGTCGTCGAGCGCAACCCCGGCCGCTTCGAGCGGCGCGAGGACGGCTCCGCCGTCGCCATCGACGACCCAACCGTGGTCCTGGTTCCCGCCGGCGCCCACTACTCGATGCGCAGCCAGATGATCACCTGGACCGGCCCCGACGGTCAGGAGGCCTCGATCCCGTTGCTGGTGAGCAACACCTACGTAGCCCCCAACGGCTACCGGGTCCACGCCAAGCACCGCGAGGGCGACGCCACCCAGTGGCACCTGGTGGGCACCGCCCCCTGGTCCACGCAGGCCCACAAGCCGGCCACCGTCTCCGGCGGCGGCAAGTCGGAGATCTCCAAGTCCCTCCTGGACGCCTTCGTCTTCGGTGAGGCCTACGTCGGCGACGTCGACGAGGACTTCGACACCGTCCAGAGCATCCTCGATGGCAACTACGCCGACCGCTTCGTCGACCCGGCCAACAAGAGTGACAACCACCGCTCGATCCTCTCCGAGCGCCGCTCGCTGGGAAGCGTCATCAAGCTGCTGACGCCGTCGTCGATGTACACCGACGAGTACAACGCCTTCCTGGAGTCGATCCCGGCCCACATCAAGGAGCTCATCTTCACCGTCAAGCGCTTCTACCAGCCCAGCTGGGGCCAGGACTGGCGCAGCCACTTCTCCGTGGGCATCATCAACGGCCGCAAGGGCAACTCCCTGCGCCTGGACGGTGAGGTCATCAAGGTCAACATGCTGCGCGTGGGCTTCGAGGACGACGGCGCCTGGCGCCTGCTGTCCCTGCGCCCGGACTTCTCCCCCGCCGCCAAGGTCCAGACCGAGGACGACATCACCTCCTCGATCGTGGTCCCCGGCGGCCTGATCTCCACCCCGGACTCGGAGCTGTCGCGCAAGTTCGTCACCAACTGCGAGTCCCTGCTCTTCCAGCGGCCCGACGACGCGATCGTGCGCGGCTACGACAAGCAGACCGAGTCGGACATGTCGGATGCGCAGGCGAACCTGTTCATCTCGAACTTCCAACCGCTCACGCCCGCCGACGCCCGGGCGATGGCCGCCGACGCCCCCGGCCTGTCCCGCTTCACCCAGCCCATGCAAGACCTCGTGGCCCGTGCCGCCGCCCTGCCCGAGGCCGAGGATCCCACCGAGGAGACCTACTGGGTCTCCACGGCCAACCCGCGCCTGGTCAACGGGGCCCCCACCAAGAACCCCCGTTACCTCCAGGTGCGCCCCGACATCGCCAACCCGAAGGATGTGGCGCTGGCGGACCTCACCAACCACCTCTTCCGCGACGTGCCGCTGACCGAGCCGCTGCGCCACAGCGTCGACGTCGTCGCCGCCGGGCGCCGCAACAACCCACCCGAGGACGGGGTTCCGCCGCTGTGCGCCTACAACCCGCTGCACTACATGGAGCTGCCGGAGCTGTTCATGGAGTTCATCTCCTCCATGACCGGCAAGTCCCCCTCGACGACGGGCGCCGGCAGCGAGGGGGCGCTGACCAAGTCCCCGTTCAACGCGCTGCCCGCGATCTACGACCTCAACGCGGCCCTGCTGTCCTACGCCCTCAGTGGCTACGACGGCTGGCTGTCCTCGGCCGGCTACATCGGTCCGAAGGTCCAGGTGGCCCACGACATCTCGCTGCTCATCCCGGAGATCTTCTCCC
>ERZ773008.207-NODE-207-length-41587-cov-13.117090_pt1 | contig 41587 bp, 38 predicted proteins | sample MGYA00580664_ERZ773008 | MGnify/ENA primary metagenome ERZ773008 (study PRJEB29015, sample SAMEA2738016) | human oral metagenome | biome: human oral; feature: human-associated habitat; material: dental | place: China | collected 2048 ...
AACATTAAATCAGGGCAGGACTTGCCCGCAGCGCGTGCCAAGTGAACCGTGCAGTCAGTCGGTCAGCAACACGAACCCACCGAGGTAGTTGGAAAACTACAGTAGGAATCCACGCCCTTTAGGGCGTGGAGGAGGTCAATGTCGTCTGCTGTCAACCACCAAGCAAAACAAATCCATCATCATACAATGGCTGTTCTGCCGTAATAATCTGTCCACGATGTTCTACATCAGTTTGGCAAATGTATGCCATACCGGAATTTACATCAATCAGGCTTAATCCTGTCGGGTGTGTGTTTTCCTGATGTTCAAAATACCCAAAGCATGCCCCAGTATCACAATAAATCTGTTGTCCGATATGTACAGGTCTTGAAACATAGCTGTGCCCGCAGAAAATCTTGATGGCATTACCAATCAGTCTGTTTTGTCTGACCATCTCCGACGAGATTTGTTCATTCGGTGCATAATTTTGCATAAAAGTGCATAATAGGTCTCTACCCCACAACAGACTTTCAATCGACACCGGTGGTACATAGAAATCCTTATCAAACAATTCATGCAGACCATGACTGTGGTCATCCATTAACAAGGAAGTCAGGCGTTCTGGTGTTCTGTAATCTCGTTGAAACAGTAAACTGTAATCCAATTCGGCGTGAAGTACATAGTAAGCCTTGTATTGTGGATGCAGCACACGGTAGACATAAGGCAGTTGTTCGATTTGTTTGCGATAATCAAAGTAATTCAATACTTCGTCTTCTTCTTTGAAATACTTTTGACTCTCAATGTCATCATGGTTGCCAAGAACGCTGTAAAACCACTTTTCATCAAGTAATTCCAAGCATTTTTCTGAATGCAAACCGCGATGAATTAAATCACCGGTGGCAATCACACGGTCATATTGCGGGTCAAACTGAACAAAAGACAGTAAGGCTTGCAATTCGTCATAACAGCCATGCAAATCTCCGACAACGAAATCGTTACCTTTTAGGTTCGCTGGTAACGTAATGATAGATGGATTTTGTGGAATAACGTTTAATTGATTCATCTGCTGATATTCTTTGAATATTTGATAAGCTACACGTTGTGTTGCGTGTGTCGTTGGCGTTATTTGGTGAAAGGTACTAAAAAGTAACCGTGTTGTTCTATATGTGGAACTATTTAGTGAAAGGTATTAAAAAGTAACCATGTTGTTCTATGTGTGATACAAGTAGTGTCCGTGCTACACATCTTGCTTATTTCATTGCAAATCCGACCACTCCCGATTTGAGAAGAATGTTCCCACAATGCGTAGCAGGAGTGTTTTGCTATGTCATTGTTTTAGTTAGATGTTTTCACATCTCGTTGTTGTTAGGCGGCACATTTTTCATTTCATCACAAATGAAAGGTCTTCCTTATTTGAGCAATGATTTCCACTCCGTCGCACAGGATAATTTTGTTTTTCTTGTTATTCTTGTTGAACAATTCGGCTTCTTTAATCGCCGGTCGTGTGAACTCGGCTGTGGTGTAAATGTAGATGTTTCTGTATCCGCGCAGTTGGGAAACTCCTATCATTTCACGCACGATTTTTACTGAAATGTTGTTGCCTGCGCTATAACGTTTGCATTGTACAAATCCATGCCCGCGCAGCAATACATCCACGCCACCGTCTGCGCCATTGCCGCCAATACGCTCTGCTTGAAATCCGCGTGCGCGGAACAGGTCAGTAATCATCTGTTCAAACAGTCCGTCATCCATATGTTGCATTTCCCGTAACCTGACGTATTTCCGATACTGACCGTATTTCTTTAAACCGTTGCCGGTCATGCACAATCTAACTAAGTAATATACGGACAGTGCAAGCATAGATACCAGTAAAACTTTATCACCAGTGCTGCGGTAGTAGGCATTAAATAAAATAGGTACAGGCATGCCTATTTTGTTGTAAAACAAAACAGCATAATTGCTAACATGGAATACCAGCAACAAATAAAGGTAAACAACAAAAGCCATTGAATAGGAGCACTAATAGCGAACGCAGATAAGTTAAACAATCCGTTCTATCCGATAGGTGCTTTGCACTATACAGCGTCATTTTTTAGCTTAAATGTTATAGTTACAATGAAAAGGATTCCTGTGCGAAAACTTCCTGTTATATTTCTATCCTCCGTGCTTGCCTTATGTGGCAACGTAGCCAAAGCCGACCCATCGGCTTTTGTCGTTTATGATTTTCGCAACAATCGGGTACTGGATGGAGTGAATCTGACGACTGTACGCCCTATGGCTTCCATTACCAAACTGATGACCGCACATGTCTTTATGAAAATGTCACTCGCAGCAGGCAATCGCAGTGAGTGCACCAGTGTTATCCCTGAACATGACCCCAGCATCTCCACCAGTACACGCTTGCCGCGTGAAACCCCTATTCCATGCAGTCAGTTGTTCTATGCCATGCTGGTAAGCTCAGATAACCATGCCGCACATGCGCTTGCACGGGCGATACCCGGTTTGACACAGACTGACTTTGTAAATGAAATGAACCGACAGGCAAGACTTTGGGGCATGCACAATACACATTATGCCGACCCATCAGGCATTTCTTCTGCCAACGTGAGTACGGTGTCAGATTTGGCAATCTTATCCAAACGTCTGATGAGTGACAATATTTCCCGCGCAGTAGTGCGTAAAGTGACCGCCACCGCCGGTATTACATTGAATGTGCATAACAACAGTGGCTTTATGAAAGTTGGGTTCAACAATACTAATCGTTTGATTCGTGAGGGACGACAGGTATTACTGAGCAAAACAGGGACAACACGCGCAGCAGGATATAATCTGTTACACGTTCAACCGTGTGGTGATGGGCGCATCATTGGTGTCATCAGCATGAATAACGCCAATGCCAATGAGCGCATCGAGTTCACCCGCAGAAAACTATATCAAAATATGTGCTTCTAGTTTGCTCGTATGAAACAAAAAGGATAGAGTGTGAATCACAATCACTCTATCCTTTCTTGTTACCATGAAAAACAAACTATTTGAATTTTCTAACTTCATTATGCGTTCATTAGATTTCCAAACCGGATTATTGCTTGCCATTCCTATATTGTTGATACTGGTTTACTTCGGTAGATGGTTTGCGCGAGATGTGATGATGTGGAAAATCACAGTGAATATTTTGGTGTCGTTGTTCTTGCTGGTTGCCCATGTACAAACCACTGCAATTATGAATCCGAGCTTTGACTACTGGTCGGATATTCCGAAATGGATTGCTTTGACCAGCATTGCTTTAATTACACTGCAATGGGTGTTTGACCTGATTTCCCAAGCAAAAGTGGAAGTGGAACGCATCAAACAGTGTTAAAAGTCAAATCAAAATAGAAAATTGAAACCGGTTTGAAAAACACGGTTTCCATTTTTCAGTTTGCTGACTTAACCTTTTTGACCAGTCATACACGTTTTCTGTTCTGCAGCCAGTCATACACGTTTCACGTTGTGTTCAATCTCGGACTGCCAGTGTGCAATCTGCGACTCCAACACCATTAATCGTTCGGTTGCGGCATTCACCACTTCTGTTTCAGTCATGCGCATAATATCTGCAAATGGCATGGCGGACGTACTTAAAAACTTACGAATGAATGCCTCGGCTAATGGTTTGTCTAAGGATGGTGGTGCAACTTGCAGTACATGATTGCCCACATAATAGCTGTAGGTGTCAATCACTGTGGTGTCCACCGTCATGGCATTAAAGCTAGACAAATGGAAACTGTCTGCCTCATTAAGCAAACTTTTACCATATACACGAGTTAAGTGGTACGCCTCAATCACGGCAAGTTGTTTGTCCAGCATATCCACCAATGGCGGCATTTCGGCTTCCAACCCATACGCATTGCGGATTTGTACATCTACTTTGCCTTCCAACTCACGGATTTCAGATACCAGTTGTTTGAATGGGCGAATAATGTCGCCGGTTAATGCTTCGGAGAAGTCATGAATTAGCGCGTCTTTCGCCAGTTGGCGAGACCAAAGGTTAACAAAATCGTTGTAATACACATTACGCAATTCGCGTTGTGTTGCACAAAGTTCCAGATGGTCATGCAATTTGAATAGTTGTTCTTGCTGTGTAGCAGACAGGAGCTTCATCAACACAGCTTTTGCTTCATCCGCGTCTTTCTCATTAGTGAGGAAACGTTTTCCATAATAACCCAACGAACAACGAGCCAGTGTTTCAGTAATGAGAGACAACAGCAGAGAATGCTGTGCTACTGTCCAACCGGAATAGCCATTAAAACGAACGATACCAGAAAGACCTCGGAACATACGAGTGAAATCCATATCACCCGCTGTCAGTGCGAGCATGTCGACAGTGCGTCCATTGATAATCATGGTGGTTTTGCTTGTAGACATTTTTTTAAGTAGTCCTTATTTTCAAAGTTGATTAGCTTGCTATTTTAATTGAAAGGGATTGCTTGTGAATGTTTTTGTGAAACATGGTTTTCTTGCAACAAAAACAGAAATCCATTATGAAACATAATATTATTGGAAATGCTTTAGTGTCAAATTTAAATTTCTGCCAACAAGGAATGAGACCAAACATACCACAAACTCTGGTAAAAGAAAAATCAGACGGATGTTTTCATCCACCGGATTTCCATTCATCACCAATTGATTGTTAATCATCAGTTCGCAGTTTTACTTTGGATAACTCGTCTTCCATACCTTTAACCGCTTCTTCAACGAACATCTTAATTAATGGGCGGTTCATGGCAACCTCATATTGATAGTGGCTGTAAATGCCGCCATTCTCCACAAACGGTTTCTCACGTCCAATACAGTTGAGCATGTAGTACAGACGGCGGTCAGTGGCTTTCAACCAAATAAAGTAACGGGAAATGTTAATCCCTTTGTCGCCGGATTTGGCAAACAGGCGTGCAAGCGCAGTAGATACATAGGCATGCTTGTTCATCACCGCCAACACTTTCGGATTGTCTTTGTATTCTTCATAGAGTTTCAATCCGGCGGAAAAGTCGTGCTTCCCTTTCGCTGCTTCCCCAAACGATTCGGCAATTTCCATCAGTGCATAGTAACAGTCATCGTTCTGCTCCATGTACTGTGCTGCAAAACAACCAAATAAGGCTTTTTCATAGATATTCAGATGTTCCACACCACGATATAACGGTCCTAACTGCATGGCGAAATATTTGAGCGCCTTATCTTTGTTTAAGGAAGTCAGGTCTTTCGGATTGTTAAGCAATTTAAGTTCAATGGCGACCTCTTGTGGTTTTTTGGCACTTGCCCACGGTCCTTTGGTAGGGTCTTGGTTCAACAAGTCCAAATGTGCTACCGGTGCAAGAAATTTCCAAACCTTGATTTCCTGCTTAAACAGGTCAATCGGTTTCATTATCTTGTTGTAGCGACGAATGATGTATAAGTGGTTCTTGACGTAGTACAACACCGAATAAGCAAACAGGAAAATCAAGGGTAGGAAATAATAGTTGACCACATAGCCGAGCTTGGCGGTCTCCAACATTGTCCATCTGTAGGCTTCCTTATGTTTTAACTGGTAAAGCAAACCCAAATGGGTTTGCGTTGGAATTGCACGCGCAATGAGTTCCATTTGATAGAGCTTAATGGTAAGGAAGAACTCTTTTAATGTCGGCCAGAGAAGATAACCGCCACCACCGATGAATATCAGTAGAAATATGGCAATAGCGATTTCGTTGTTGTTATCTTGTTGTGATTGTTGAGCCATCTTGATGTACAGAAAAGATATACGCTTAATAAGATATACGTTTAATATCGTGACGTACTCTCCACCCTAAATGGTGGAGCTTCCTCCTGCGAGCGTTTCACGTCCGAAACGGAGAATGTTTTTTGCGGCATTGACATCACGGTCGTTTAACTGACCGCAACAGTCGCAAATCCATTCCCTTATTCCGAGACCTGCAACACCTCTCGGTGCACTGTCCGGTATCGCCAAACAGTGTGAGCAGGTTCGGGTGGAAAATTTCTCGTCTACCACGATAAACTGACAACCCGCACGTCTGCTTTTGTATTCCAGTTGTCGGTTAATGGCAAACCAGTTGGCATCGTATACCGATTTAGCCAGTTTGCCGGAAGTAAACGAACTTGATTTCACGTTACCGGCGACAATCAGACGGTTTTCTTTTACCAGTTTGCTGGTAAACTTGTGTGTCGCATCGGCACGTTTGTTCTTGATTTTACGGTTTACCCGTCTTGCTTGCTTTTTCTTATGCGCCCGCTGGGCGGTAGCAAGTTTCTTGGCGTATTGTTGGGTAAACTTGGTTTCCAGTTTGTCACCGTTGCTGCATGTCGCAGCAGTTTTACAACCGTAGTCAATTCCGATTTCACTGGTAGCGGTACAAGTTTTTTCCTCTACTTTCACCAGCAAACACAGATACCAGTCACCGCAACTATCCTGCACGATTTCGGCCGTGTGAAAATCATTGTAACGACGTAAGTCATATTGGTCGAATACAGTCAGTATCAGTTTTTCTTTACCGCAAGACAGTTGTACTTGTGATTTCAATGCGGTTTTACCGGTGTTGTAGGTTTTCACATGGCTGATGGCAGAGGCTTTAAACGGAATCCAACCCAATGCTTTACGTTTCGCATCCGGTCGGTTGGTTCGCCAAGCAAGTTTGACTTTTTTATGCTGTTTGCGTGCTTGGTAGTGTTTCTCTCTAATGAACTGGATAGTTTGCGAATGTAAACCAAGATATTCGCCTGCACCATTAGTGTATTCAGCTATATCGTAAGCGGAAGGGAAAACACGTTTCCTGCACCACATTTGTAGGCACAAATCGTTCACATAATTCCAAACGAAATTCACCGCACTTGCCAGTTTGTTTAACTTGGCATAGTGCTTGCGGTATATTCGTAATCGGAGAACTTGATACATGTGAATGTGTTTGAAAAAGTATTACAATGCGTTCATTGTAACAGATTAAAGAACAAATGTAACGCCTTATATCCCGCCCTAAATGACGGGGTTTACGGCTCTATTTGATGACAAGTGGTGTGAATTGCCCATCCGCATCCATATCGCAATTTTTCAGCAAAATGAATGGATTCATGTCACACTCCCAATTTATCAAACAGTTGACCAAGAACACCAAGTGAAATACGTTGCGCTTCTTGCATACGCTCGTGAATACAAGAGACCTCCTCTGTCACCTTTTTCCACCCATCGTCTTCTGTGTAAACTTTGGCTCTTGCATAACCATTTTCTGATTCAGAGTCAGTCAGTTGTTGCACAGCAGTAATTTTGTTGGCATCTACCAGAAATTCAATCTCGTTTTCTCCAACAACTTTGGTTAGCATGATGAAAGGTGTCATTAGTCACTCCAATTAATCAAAAGATGTCAAAATTGTATCACATTCAAAAGACTCCGACACACTTCTCACTTCCACACTTTCTCTCAATTGCATAACTTTTAAAAATCAAATTTGTGTTATGCACCTATGTTCCAAGCCCTTGTTTCTGCGGTTAGCGAATTAATGATAGGCATTTCTTGCCAAATCAAGAAAAACTTTTTTAATTACAATGAATTACATACAGCCATCAGTTCTACTATCTTAGTGTCTGATGACGGTTCACTTTTAAGTGTGGTTGAAGTGCATGGTATTTCTTCTTTAACCACACCGGCTACATTTGCAAACAATGTATTGATGCAACTTACTTCCAGTATTGCCTCAAACTTTGACACCAACGGTCACATTATTCAATCGGTGTTCAACTATGAACCGGAAAATGCCGAACAACAAATCCGTGATTTGCAAGCCCCATCTCGTGAAACTTATCGCTCGTTGGAAATGGATGTGGATTTCGTGCTGGATGAAAATGTTGAGGCGCTGAAAGACATTGCCGCGCGTGAGAAAAACTATCTGCTACTTTGGACAACAACCGGCATTCTTTCCGCACAAGAACGTAAAGCCAGCAACAAGAAAAAAGTAGCACGTTACAAAGAAGCAGAATTGCCAATTGGAACAGCAGCGAATCCGTTTATCGCGCATGAAGCCATTATTGACCGACACATCGCTTTTGTACAATCCATTTGTGCCAGCATGGAAAACGTTGGTATTTCAGTATCTCTGATGACCGTTTCCGAAGCAGTGCGTGAAATGCGTGCCGGTGTAGAGGGGAGAAGTGTCAGTGAGTTTTACGAACCAATCTTGCCGGGCGACAGACTACTTCCTCATGTAATGAAACAGTCTGACCACTATGAAGAAATTGAAATCCTACCGCGCAAACTGTCACAACAGATTTGCCGAAAAGATGTACAACCAACCAAGTATAACAATGTCATTCGTATTGGTGACCTGTATTTCTCTGCTGTTTATTTGGATGAGTTCCCCAAAGACATCTTGTTCTTCAACAATTTGTTTCAAAAAATGCGCAGCTATCGTATGAACTGGCGTTTCTTGTTTACTATCACCGGCGACGGCATGGCGGGAACTTCAGTGAAACACAATATTGCCAAGATGTTTCACATAACGTCGCAAGTGAACCGTGACATCAGCACTTCTATCGCTTACTTGCGCAATATGCAGCAAAACGGTTCAACCATTGTAAAAGTGTCTTGTGCGCTGTGCACTTGGTCAAATGACTTAGAGAAAACCGTACAACAGGCTTCCAGCTTGTCACGCACAGTGGAATCATGGGGACGTGCTTCTGTATCAGAGGACACCGGTAATCCAATTCAAGGCTTTGCCAATGCGTCTATGGGCTTCACAAAGAGTGGTTCGGGCAACTTTTCTTGCGCCCCGTTAGAAGAAGCTCTGATTATGCTGCCATTCGGTCGTCCGACATCGGTGTTCTCACAAGGCGAACTTCTGCAAGCCTCCCCCGACGGCAAGATTTTGCCGATTGAAGAAAAATCGCCCGAATTGGACACATGGATTACGTTGATTTCAGCCGGCCCGGGTGCTGGTAAATCCGTGTACTCCAACACATCCAACTTTGCCTTGATTGGCAAACCCGGCAACAAACGTATTCCATTGATTTCCATTATTGACATCGGTTGGTCAGCAATGGGATTGGTACAACTGTTGAAATACTCATTACCTCCAGATAAACAGGACTTGGCAATTTATTTGCGTATTGCAAACACACAAGAATACACCGTTAATCCATTCGACTTGATGCTGATGTGTCGTTTCCCATTACGCAATCACATGGAGTTCTTGGTAAATTTCTTAGGGCACATGATGACTGACCCAAACACCGGTATATTGGAAAATGGTGTGGCTGACTTCTTAAAAGCGGTTGTAACTCGCGCATACCGATATTACTCAGATTCACCATCTGTCTTGTCCCGCCAGCCAAAAGAATATATCCGCTACCAGAACACGGTTGTTGACAATATGCTTGATGAGATTGGATACAAGGCACATACCAAATCTGACGCATTCTCAACCGGCAGTATGAAAATCAATGAGCGGTATACGACTTGGTGGGAAGTGGTGGATGTGTTGTGTAAGAACGGAAAATTTGATGAGGCTGAGGTCGCTCAACGTTTTGCCGTTCCAACCATGCACGACTTGGCAGGTATTTCACAAAGCGACAACATTGTCAATAACTTTGGAAAACTGTATGTCGGTCAGGAAACCGTAATTGAGATGTTCCAGCGTAAACTGACCTCAGTGATTGCCAACTATCCGTTGTTCTCAGGCTACACCGTGTTGGATGTACGTCAAGCCCGCGTTAAAGTGATTGACTTGATTCAGGTATCACAAAAGGACAGCAAAAATGCCGAGCACGCCAGCGGTCTGATGTACCTGTATGCCATGAAACTATCTTCCTCTGATTTCTGGTTAGACACGGAAGATGTTAAAGAAATGCCCTACCCAATCGGCGTTGAACCATCACCAACTGCAGATGTGCAATTGTGCCGTGAATATCAATTCAAGCGCATCAGCGAGATTAAAGCCGACCATAAACGCCTGACGATTGACGAATGTCACCGTGTTGGCAATTCGGAAAGCCTGTGGGCACAAATTACCGCATTCGCACGTGAGGGGCGTAAATCCAATACCGAATTGGTACTGGCTTCACAAAGTTTGGAAGACTTTAAAGGTCATGTTCGTGAGTTCTGCTCACGTTATCTGGTAATGAAAATGGATAACGAGGAAACAGTGCGGAATGTGGTCAGCATCCTCAACATGCGACCGGAAGAGATTGACATTCTACGAAACAGTGTGCACGGTCCGATACCCGGAGTAGGGAATACATTCTTCTGCAGTATGAATACGAAATCAGGTACGATTCGCCAGTTGCACACCAACAAGGTAGGCGCTGCATTGCTGTGGATGTTAAGCACTACTACGGAAAACATGAATCTGCGTGTGCGCATGTTTGAAGAGGTTGGTTTCCAAATCGGTATTCGTTTATTGGCAACGGCATTTAAAGGCGGTGACGCGCGGCGCGAATTAAAAGCCATTCAACGCCGCATGACTAAACAGGCAAACTATGATGCAACCGATGTGCTGATTAGCAAAGTGATTGACATGCACGGCAGACGTTATGGTATTGAACCAAGACGTGTTTATCACGACTTTTAAATGAAAAATTACTTAAAGCAACTACCTAGATTTCCTCGGTAGTTGCTTTTCTTTTGTCTTCACTGGTGTTTCTTTAAATCACGACAAACACAAAAATACAAACAAATTGAATTACACGCATCACAACAATTTCATAGCTTTTTAGGCAGGCATTCCTGAATTTTGAGGACAGAGTGAAAGAAGCAAAACAGCAAGACATCATCAACAATTTGATTGAATACCTATTGAACACAAACAAGGCATATAGCCTTGCTGATTTAGAGGACATGTTTCCGTATGGGAAAGGTGCAATTCTGAAAGCACTACGCATTTTGACCAACAATGACATTGTATCCACCGGTCAAGCCAAGCAAAACAAGAATGTCGTAAAAACCTATCGTTTACACGACCGTTTTCCAATGAATAAAGCATTGTGCACAGGCGAACAGCTTCGTAAGTTAATTGTTATACGGGTAGATGGCGATGTGCTCGCCAAAATGGTTACACAATGAGTTGGTTTAAAAAGAAAAAACGGCAGGACGACCAAAAAGTTCTGCCAAACGATGTGAAAGCGGAAGACTCACTATTCGGTACGCGGTTTTACAAACAACGCGGTGTACAAGAACGCGCGGAAATCATGCTTGATGCCAATATGCACGCTCACAACAAAATATTCCGTTGGACTCGTGTGTTAATCATTGGTTCGATTGTCTGTTCTTCTGTTATGTACACCTATCTATTTTTCCGTGCGGATTCCAACTTTTTTGCTTCATCAGGCAATGGACAGGTTATCCAATTGGAAACCACAACAGAGCCGGTAAAAGGTCAGGAGATTCCAATGCTGCCTATTCCTAACCAGACCGCCGATGACAAACCGGAAGGAGTGGAAGACTAATGGTTCTTTTTGGAAAACTTTTGGACGTGTTTGACCCGCCGGTTAAAGACGATATTCACGCCCACATTGAAAAACACGAAATGTATGAGCGCGTGCGCGAATGGTATGGCTTGTGTATTGCCTTACTGCTTGCCTCACTGGCGTTCTCCACATTCTTCTACATCAAATACCGCACTTACGCCCCGCCCGCCCTCATTCAATACACACAGGATGAACTGGCGCAAGGCAAGGTTTCCAAAGAAGTGCTGATTACATTTGAAGAACCGCGCGTGTCCCGCAAATATCTGCAACGCTGGGCAACAAATTTCGTCAACGATTTCTACAACATCAACTTCAACAACGTGAAAAACAAAGTCTATGAAGACGAAAAGTATTTCACGCCGGAAGCCTTCCAGTCATTCTTGAAATCCTTTGAAGTTTCAGGGCTATTGGATGACATTTATAATCGCAAACAAATGATGACCCTGACAGCGACCGGAGAGCCGAGGATTATAGGCGCTGTTGAGGGTGTGGAAAAGAACGGATACCGTTTCTGGCAGATTGAAGTGCCAGCCAAACGCGCCATCACATCTGGGCGCACTGACTATCGTGATATGACCGTAAAAATGATGTTGGTGATGATAACTGAAAACAATAAAACCGGATTTTACATTTCGGAATTGGAGATTCTTTAATGAACGAAACACAACGCGAACAACTTGATGAAATTTTAGGTAGCGGAGAAAACGGTGTGGATAAGGCGACCGCCAAATCCATTCTCGTTTCCGTGGAAGATGAAATTGGCGAACTAAACGGCAGTGAGCCACAAGCGCCGGTTCAAATGCCTGAAATGAAAGACATCAGCGCACCTAAAATCCGACCTAAAACTGAATACGATTCCATTCAGGATGCAGAAAACGGCACTAACAATGGCAGTAAAACAAACGAACAACATGAAAACGATGATGAAATCATGCGTGATGTCGACCTTGCCATGTATAACCAGAAAGAGCGTCGTCGCATTGAATTGGAGCGCAAAGGTAAACGCGATTATCAACGTGCGACTGCCGAAGCAGACAAAGAAATGCTGGAAGCAGGGCATACAGGATTGAAACGTGCCGGACATGAAGCCTATGTAGAAGTTAAAGCGCGGGCGCGGACGCTATATGAGTTCAACCGATACAGCATTGTGTTGTTCATCTTCATCTTTATCCGCTTTGCCTTTGACATCGTATCTGCCGTCACGTTCATTACACAAAATGTGCCGCCACGCTATGTTGCGGTGGATAACCAAATGCGTTACTTCTCGCCGATTCCATTGTCTATCCATTCCAAGTCTGATGCGGACATTCAAAGCTATGTGATTACCAACATGAGCAACTTGTTCAGCTATGACTATGTGAACTACCAAAATCAATTAGAACGCAATCAGGACATCTTTACCGGTAATGGCTGGCTGACCTTTTTGGATTCCATGCAAAAGAGTTTCTTGGTACGCACAGTAGTTGAGAAACGTCTGATTTCCACTTATCACAACGTGAACATGCCGAAAATCATTCAACGCGGCGTGGAAACAAGAGATGGACAGAAAATCGCCTATTGGTGGGTAGAAACCGTTGGGCAAATAAACTATGTTGGTGAGCGGAACAGTAACAACCAAGTACGCATTCGCTTGAAAATTGAGCGCGTTTCCACCTTGATTAAAGAAGACGGTATCGGTATCTCTCAATTGCTGATGCGTAACATGACAAACTGATGAAAGAAAAACGCCTTGCAAATTGCCAAGCGGGGCGTTTTTCATTAGATTTTCACCTATAAACGAGAAAACATTTATGAAATTCACACCCTTGTTTTTCGCCATTATGATGAGTGCCGGTGTAGCGCATGCGCAGTATGACAATGTGGAAACTGCGCCAAGCACACCGCCACAGGCAACACAAAAAACCTATTACGAATACCAACCTGTTGCCGGTCAACAGGGTCAACAAACGGGACAAGCCCAACAGGGACAGCCAGTGCAAATCCCAGAGGACTCGATTGTCAGCAAGCAGACCAATGTAGTACGTGAGGAAAACACCGTTACCCAACCGCACCAGTACGGCGCAAGTACGCCAGTTGAAGAACTATGGAGCAAAACTCCGGCACAAATCACCAATATCAAACGCCATTATGAACGTCAGGTTCGCGCATTGGAGCAAGATGCCAATCCAGCACAGTGTGTAAGTCGGTCTATCGTGTTGTCCACCGAACCCGGACAAACCGCTCCGGTTATTCGACTGGATGGGCGTAACATTTCTACCGTTTTGATTACTGACATCACCGGCACACCGTGGCCGATTGACCAACTCGGGTCAATGGAATCAGAGGTGCAAACACGTTATACCGAAGGTGCGGGCGACTTTTCCATTTCACCACGTTACAACAACGCACAGGGAAACATCGTAGTCAATCTCGTAAAAAATCCTGTACCGTTAGTGTTCTCCTATGTAACCAACCAGCGTCAAGTGGACTGCTTATTGACTGTGCGTCTGGATAAAGCCAGCGGATTAGGCAGCAATCCAGAGTTGACTTCAATCGGTACTGGTGCAATGGACACATCATTGAACAGCACATTATTCGGTGTCGCCCCCAAAGATAGTAAAACTTTGCGTAGCTCAGACAGCAATGTACAAGCATGGCAAACACAAGACCGCAGAGTGATAATTCGTACCAAGTACAAATTAATGTCGCCGGGATTCACAGAAACACTATCATCCCCTGACGGCATGAATGTTTACCGTACTACTTACTCGCCTAACTACCGTTATTTGTACAACGGCAGCACCGGTTCGTTTACATTAACTAGATAACGGAGTGAAAAATGGCTTACACAGATGAAAACGGAAAAGTGTCACGCTTTTCCCCAATGCAAAAAAAACTGTTCATGGGCATCGTTGCCTTTACCATTCTTACTGTATTTGCCTCTATCTATGCCGGTAGCGCATCGCAAAACACGCCGGGTAGCGGTAGGGTAGAAGCGCAATCTGGCGCTGGTGATACCGGCAACCCGCCTGATTCACAAGATGAAAAATACAATCAAGAGGTCAGAAAACGCAACGATACCGAAGAAATCGAAGCGTTTAACAAAGGCGGTTCGCATATCCCGACTCCGACAAACGGATTGGGGCAGTTGCCGCAGGAGAACCCAAATGACTTCTTAGGTAAAGATAATGCCGGTATGGGTGTGGCATCCCAACCTGTTACTACAGAAATCACACCTCCACAAATGCCAGCCAGTGAGCCACAACTGAAATATGCAGTAACGGAGACCATTCGTTATGTGCCGGTTGCCAAAGAAGAAGCATATAACTATCGCAAAGATGCGTCACTCGTGTCTTACTTGAACAACACTGAAAAACCGCGCGCTTTTTCTTTCAACGACAGCGGTATGCAAGCACGCAAAGCGCGTGAAGAAGCCGCAGCGCAGGCACAAGCACAAGCACAACAAGTTGCTAATCAAGGTGGTACTAATGAAAGTGGTACAGAAACAGCAACAGCAACAAACGGTATGGTAACACTGCATAAAGTTGGTGAAACGACACCTTTGGAACTGATGGGTTCTTTGGACTCATCCCGCCCAAGCGTGGTTCGTGCGCGTGTTCTGTCTGGCGATTTGAAAGATGCTATTGTGACCGGCTCTTTCCAACAGCAAGGTAAAACGCTTAGTGTTACATTCAACCGAATTAACCTGAAAGGCGTTCCACAATCATTACCGATTAACGCCGTAGCGATTGACTATGACAGCGCCAGCACTGCTATGGCAACTTCAGTCAACACTTATCTGCCTGAACGCTTGCTGACTGGCTTTATTTCCACTGCTGCAAAAAGCATTGCAGATTTGTGGCGTAACAACAATGTGACATCGACATCAAGCTCGAACTTCAACAACCAAAGCAGTTCAAGTTGGACAACTACTCAAACCGTACCGAAAAGCAACCGTCAAATTTTCAAAGAAGCCGGTGCGGAAGCGTTGGGTACAGCAACAAGCGAAATCGAAAAACTTGTTCCGCAACAACCCCGCGTAAAAGTAGATGTTTCCAAATTGGCAATCGGCTTGTATTTCACAGAGGACTTCGCTGTGTCTGCACAAGTAAAACGCCAAATGGACGAAGCACAATAACACACATTTAAAAAGGAAAATCGAAAATGAGTAAAAACCCGTTTGAACCTGCATCAGGTCGTTCACTAAAACACCACAAAGGCGTTTCCTACATTTCAGAGGGCGGTCAGAATTTCACCCCACCCAGCGAAAAGGAAAACGAGAATGCTGCGCCGGACAGCGCCGATACCAATCAAAATTATGACCCATATGCCGGTTATGGTGGCGGCAACAATGGTGGTGATGGTGATAATGGCGGCAACAATGAGTTTGATGGCGAACCGTCAAAAGGTGGTAACAAACTGTTGAAATACGGTTCTATAGCCGTTGGTGTGATTGCTGTTGCCATTGGCTCAACATTTATGCTTGGGGGCAGCAAACAAAAAGACGTACAAGAACAGCAACAGACAGTTGAAGCAGAAGCGGACGCACCTCCTTCGCTTGCCATTGCGAGTGAGCCGGAAACCATGCCTGCCATTGCCTCTGCGCCTGAAAGTTCCGCTTCTGCCGTAACGGCAAGCGAACCTGTTTCCGTAACTGCCAGTGCATCAATGGTTGAAATGCTGAATGCTTCACAGCCTGTTCAGGGTGCATCAGCCACAACCGGCATTCCTGATACTGCATCAACAAGTGCACCTGTTACGGCTGCGGCATTAAGTGTAACACCTGCAAATGCTTCAGCATCTGCGGCAAGCTCTGCACAAGCAGAGCAAACTGCGTCCGCCACAGCATTTAACGCCAGCGATTTGAATGACCCGCAAGTGAGCAAAACAAATAATGCTCAAACGGGTTCACAAGACACAAGCAAAACAACCGGCGAGCAACAAGCTAATGAAAATACCGATAAACCAACACCTGTAAACGCGACAGTATTGCAAAAACTTGAACAGGAATTAGCAGGTAAATCGTTGGAAGAACAAGTGAACTATTTGAAAGGCAAGCTAGTTGCTATGGAAGAGAACGTGTGCCGTGCGCCACTGACCAGCTATTCACAACTGCGCAAGCCTGCCAACATCAAACCGCGTCAGTCTGCCAAACACGTAACACGCACAAAGACTGGTAACGCTGCAAAACGAAGCATACCAAAGTCCACCATGAACGTAACCGGCTTGGTTGAAGGACAAGTATGGATTCGCTCGGGCGGTGATTTCTCCAAAGCCTATGTGGTTGGCGACCGTTTACCAAATGGTGCAAAGATTACCTCTATTAATGCAGGTAACAATGTAGTACGCACAACAAAAGGCTCGTTTGTAGCTCGTTAACTCAAACGAAACAACGAAGTTTTTCAGAACCGGCGAAAACCGGTTCTTTTTTCGTCTACTAGAACGTATTTTATGCAGTATGTCAACTTTAACCAACATGAAAATACTTCATAAAGCCAATTTATTACTGCTAACTTTGTGCACCAGCAGTTTTGCCTATGCCGATTTTGACTGGAAAGGCTTGTTTACCGGCAAAGGTTTCGGGCTATCTCTAGCAGATATGTTCGGCAACCTGATTGCCTTTAACATCTTCGGCTATTCATTTATCAAATGGATGGCAATCCTGACCGGCACATTCCTGATTATTCTTGCGGCGCACAAATACATTCGGAGTGGGGATGGGAAGGAGGAGGTAAGGGCGAGTTTTTATGCACTGGTCGCCGGTATCTGTTTGGTCTCCATGTCGTCATTTATTGAAATCGTTTCAACCACGTTAGCCATTGATAATAATTCAATGGGGACAACCCTGATTTCCAGTTGCGCGATGGATTTCGCACAGGATAGAAACTGCGGCATGGACGACAGCGTAGAAGCTCAAATGCTGCGCGGCATTCACGGTGTAATCACGTTCTTGAAATTCTTGGGGGCATGCGGCGTGTTTCGTGGGTTCTACGGTATTTATGAGATGGGTAATAACAAACAAGGCGGTGGCTTTTGGAAAAGCATTATGTTTATATTCGGCGGCACAATGTGTATCAACATCATCGGGTTTGCCATTTTGTTCACCAACACTATCGCCAAAGGCAACACTGGTTTCACCAGCTATCTGATTAAGTTATTGTGATGCAAGCGTTTCTGCAAACATAATTTGGAAAGCCAGTGCTAATTAAAGCACTGACTTTTTAACGACATGACAAACCACCTATTCGTTAAGTTCGTGATATGAAATACCCCTATCCGATAATGTATTTCTTATATGCCATGCTTAAATGAAAATCCCGTATGTATGATATTTCTAGTTTTATAAAACACATGTGCTATGAATATGAAAATTAAATCTGTAATCGCTTCTTTAACAATGACTGCATTTGCACTCGCCGCAGGCGAACACAACCTGACCAAGAGCAGTAAAGCATGGACTGTGGTAGCTGACAACTTGGGTATGTTCCTGTTGTCTGCCTTCTTTGCCGCAGGTATCTTTATTATCGGTATGGGTTGTGTAGACTTGTACAAAATGTCAAAACCGCAAGGCGGACACAAACCTGAATTTTCAGGCGTGCTCTACAAATGGGCTGGTGGCGGTATGGCAATGGCAATCGGCAAATTGGCAAGCATGGCCGTAGACAGTTTCTTGGGTGACGAGAACAACATCAGTCATGACACTGCAACCAAAGGCATATATAAGTAATGCCGTGAAACACAAAAGGACTGCTTGAAAGCAGTCCTTTTTAATTAACAAACTTCTAGCGCTTTGCCGCCCTACTTCTTTTGTGCAAAATATGTTCATCACAGTGGTTTCCAACATGAAGCAACACAACAAGCTCATTTTTTACCTAACACCTTTCCTTATTTCCTCAATCGCATGGGCGCAGAATGCAGGACAAAAACGCGACATGTCCGATATGTTGGACAACATTCTTAAATCGTTTGGCTTTTTCCCAACGATGTTATTGTCTATCGCATTTACCTATGGTTTGTACACATTCGGTATGGCTTGCTGGAAATTGACACGCATGCCTACTGACAAGCAAATTCGCGGTTCGGCTGTGTATACGCGCTTGATTGCAGGCGCATTGTTGTGCGGACTGATGTCCTTGTTGGCTATGCTTGGGGCAACTATGACAGGAGACACCAGTGATGCAGATTTTTACCGGAATAACATTCATAACGTGCAGGACGCGGTTGAAAAACGCGGTCTGAATGTGCGTGGAGGGGGTTACTAATGAATAAAAGTGGTTGGAGTGATACTGGGAAACACCCACGTTTCCTTATTTTTGACTGGCGGTTAGCCATTTTCGGATTTCCAATTCTATTTAACTTGTTCTCGTGGTGGCCGTATGTGTTATTCATTGTGTGTGGTTTGTATTTCAACCTTTTGAACTACAAAGGAGTAACACTCCCCAATTATTTCAAACGTATCCACTACGCCATCATTGGCAAAATGGCTTACGGCAAACCGAAATGGGAACGCAACCGGCGTTGATTAACGATATGTGAAACAAAACGATATATTAAGATAAGGATTTTCGATTATGACGATGAAAAGAAAAACGATTGTGGCTGTTTTGCTGTCGGCAATGATGTCGGTGTCTTATGCTGCACCTGCAACAGGTTCAACTGCCAGCACGGCGGACGAATACGGTATAGACACCCAGTACAGACCGGAATACAAGAATGCCGGTTGTAACGAGTTAGCGTGGACACAGATTTCTAACGAATACCGTTCGCAAATGAATACCTATAAAGCTGTTACCAGCAAGATGGATGAACAAACCATTAAAGATACAGTTAACCCTGATAAATTCAAATGGGAAGGTTTTGAAAACTGTTTCGGCAATGCCGGACAGCTAATTGAACAAGCGCGTCAAGCCTTTAATTCTATTAAAGGTCTTGGCTCTATGTTCTCAAAAGATGTTATGACGGCAGTTATTAAAGGAGCAATTGACCAACTACAAGATAGAGCCATTGAAAAATTGCAAAACATTGCTTGTAAAGCAACAAGTAATGTTATCAATAAAGCGCTTGACCGTAGTGGTGTTCCTTATTTAATCGGACAAGCATCTGAAATTTCCAAAGACCCATTCAATATGGCAAATAAAGCACTTGGAAGTAAAATTGGCAATGTCGGTGACCTACAAGGCATGGTTGATGGCAAAATTGATTCCTTGCTAAAACGATAAGGGGAAAACAAACATGAAAATGAAGATGAAAAATATTGCTCTGTCGTTGGCGGTATTACTTGGATGCTCCACAGCATCAGCCCAACTTGCCGACTGGCCGGTTAAAGATGCACAACTAAACGGATATGCCGGTGAGATTGTGATGTACCTGAAAGGGAAAGCCAATCTTGACAGCAAAGTTGCCGCTATTCAAACCGATGTTCAGACTCGAAATGTAACTGCGGCCAATGCCAATGAACGCATGTTGGCAATCCAAATGGAACACCGTAGAGTTGCTGCATCTGCCGCACCAACTTTGGAAAAATGTATTGCTGTATCGCAAATGATGGGTATTGGACGTGCCAACTCTTTTGCCGGACAACAGGAAATGACTTCACGTCGACAAACCGCCCGCGCGATTGGCAATTTGGATGAAAAAAATCTGAATAACATCAACACTACCAAAGCGCAAAACGGCACATGTTCGGAAACTGATGCCAAGCTGAAAGTGGACGGCTGTACCAAAGTAGGAGAGTTTGGAGCGTTAGCAAAAAGTGCCAACCTATCTCGAGTATCGCCAACAGGCTCTTCCACTATCAGCGACAAACAGTATCAGGCTGCAATGCAGAATATTCAAAACACATCATATGGTCTTGCACCCTCTATGATTGACTTGAAAAACTCCGATGAGGCTCGTGCCAAAGCAGATATGTGGTATCAGCGTGCCAGCATTTTCGCCGACATCAAGGCTTACATTGCTGCAGAACACGTCGGTATTCCTGTTTCGCAAGCTCCAGATTCCGGTATTTATGCCATGTGGAACAACCCGCAAATGGTTCAAACATGGCAAGCCATAAATGGTAAAGTGCCACGCCCTGAAGACCCTTCTCTAATTACCATTGTTGAAACAATGGTGAACAAGGATATGTTTGTGAACTACAAGGTGCAGAGCATGACCGGCGACCAATTGACCCGTGAACTCATCAGACAGAGTGCCATTACTAACTACTTGCTGATGAAAAACCAAGTAGCACAGGAAAACATCCAGTTGGCACTTGCCGCACTTGGCGACCAAACCATGTCTCCTGTTTCACATCAAAACCGCGAATTGGCACAAACCGGACGTTAATTACCATTACAAACCGGAATCTTTTGATTCCGGTTTTTCTTTTCAAACATCAACAATTTCTAGACTTGTCAATCCAACAAACAGCTTTCTTTATCTGATAGGGGTTTTCTTCAATCCCAACTGACAGCAAGGCTTCCAAACCCTATAATTTTAGAATAAGTTGGACAATTTTAACCAATGGTTTCGGTAAACAAACGCACCTATTTTATAGCTTTTCTGATGCTGGTGTTTGCAACACTCTGCATCACAAATGCGCACGCATTCCTACCCAGTATTTTCGAGCCTAACGAGGGCGACATCAGCATCAGCATTATGAATCAGTTGTTTGGTGATTTGGTGAGTAAAGCCACATCATCAAGTTATTATGCACAACTGACTTCATCAACACATGATATGTGGCTGGTATCCGGCTTAGACCCATTCCAACGTATGTTTCTCGTCTATAACTATGGGTGTTTGACATTAGCCGGTATGTTTGCCATGTACGCCTTAGTCACAGGTGCGATTGGTAACACTAATGATGGCGTGTTCATGGGTAAAGACTCACCCACCTCGCTCTTCTTGATTCGTACTTCTATCTTTACCGCACTTGCCGCGCCGATTTTCTCCGGTTATAACACCAGCCAAGTTATTCTGACATGGTTCGTGATTAACGGTATCGGTATGACTGACATGACCTTAAAGATGCACTTTGGTATCAATGAAATGGGTCTTGGCTGGTTTAATTCAAAAGAAGTCAAAGGCAACATTAACGATTTGTATGCCATGAAAATGCCTGCACCACAAGTAGGTGAAATCATGTACAAGACGTTCGAGGGCTACACTTGTCTATACGGCTTGGCATCAGAAGAGTTGAGCAACAACATCAGCTACCGTTCTGCCCAACGTCAAAAAGAGTTGAACGCGACCAACCATCAGTTGAACCAACAGGCAGCGAAAATGGAAGACTTGTTACGCACCAACACGTCTGTTGTTGCTATGCCTAATAATGTTGGGATTGGTGCAGGCACAATGACCGGCTATCAATCAAGCGGTTCTGTTCAGGCAGTAAACCAAGAAAGTAAAGCACGTATTGCAGAAGCTCAGAACCAACAACAACAAGCATTTGAACAAAGTGTTCAGAATGAAATCCAAGCCAATCAAGAGGCTCGCAATCAAGAAATGAGCAAAGACTTAGATAGTGTTGCTGCAACCGTATATGGCGCACCTTTGGCTGATTTCAGCCAAATGAAAAACGATGTGTGGTACTTCGGTATTTCCGCTCCTGTCACCACCTCCGCATCGGCTATCAAGAACCCAAGTAATCAAAACTTGAATACTGCCTGTGGTTCAATCAACTTTGGTGAAAGTATTGTGGCAACCAGCACTACTCGTGCGGAAGACACATTGAGAAAATTTGGTGAGGGACAACAAGCACAAGCAATGGTTGGTGGGGATAAAGCCATTCAGGGTGATGTGCGCGATTACACGAAACTTGCCAACAACATAAGAAATAATCGTGGTGCTGTTGTTGCCGAAGAGAACGAGCCTAACGACCGTGAAGTTGTGCTGACTAAATATAAAGAATTGTATGGTAGCTACGACCAAGAAATTCGCCAATTGGCTAAGGCTTATGTGACAGAGGTTAACCAGAATGTACGCTTCCGTGAGGGGGACGGCAAGTCATTAACCGGTTCAATGACTGACGCGGAAAAAGAAAATGCAACTATTGGCGTTCGTCGTTATTATGCCGAACAATTAGACAAAATTTCACGCCGTTTTGAAGTTGAATTGTTGAAATCATTAGTTGCCACTTACTCCGAAGCCAGTGACAAGCACATGCAACAATACATTACCAAAGCAGGTAGCCGTGCCGGTTCGGTAAGCAATCTGTCTCAACTGCCACGTAATCGCGGTCAGTACATCAACTATATGAAATTGGCGGAAATGAATGTCAAAACTGACGGTTGGTTTACTTTTGGTATGTTTGACATGGCGATGACCCGTAATGTCGGTAAAATCCATCAAATGCTAGGTATCACTCCAAAAGTGGAATGGGCGAGTGCAACGCCTGCAAACTACAGTGGTATTTTCCAACCTGCAAAAAACCGTACTGATGTACCAACCACCAGCAATCCGGTAAAAGCGGCAGCAAACATGCTGGATTATTACAGCATGTTCCCGCAAATGGCGGAAATGTCTTCCTTGAATGCCATTCAGCAACGTGTAAATGGCAATACCGACATCGCCAATGCGACTGCCGCACTGGCAACCGGTTTGGATTTGCAAAACATGTTCGACAGCACGCGCCACCCAATGTTGGTGATGGTGGAGACCGGTCATAATCTGATTTCCTCTATGAAACAGTATTCGCACTGGTTGAGCTACCGTACTGCAGTTAAAGCAGAGAACACCCGACACTATAATGCCCAACATAGAAACGAAAAGGGCTTTGTAGACATCAATGACCCATCTACCCAAGCTACATCTATGATGAGCTACTTTGCTGGTACAATTATGATTTTGGGCTTTATGTTGGCTTACTACTTGCCAGCCCTCCCCTTCCTAATTTGGACTGGTGCTACCGTAGGTTGGTTGGTGTCTTACTGTGAAGGTGTGTTCATGGTTGGTATGTGGAACATCATGCACGTATTCCCGCACGGTGATAAATATACCGGTAAGGGGGCAGCAGGTTATCCGATTATTCTCAGCCTGACCCTGCGTCCGATTATGATTGTGTTCGGCTTCCTTGCCGCACGCACGCTGGTACAAGTAGTTGGTATCTACTTTAACTACACATTTGCCACCGGTATGAACCTTGCACTGGATTACCGCTCTGCCAACTTTATCGATGAAACACAGATGTTCGGCATTCTGGCAATCTACACCATCTACACTTTGTTTATGATGGGCTTGATTACCAAATTGTATGGTCTGACCACTGTGTTTGCCGATAACGGTACGAAATGGTTTGGTGGTGTAAGTGCCAATTTGGGCGAGTATGCGGCGGTTGGTAGTGCCGAAACAGCAGGCAAACTGCAAAATATTGGTGGCAGCGCAGGTAATGCTTGGGGTGCACAAATCAAAGCTGATGCTGAAACACAAGCTCAAACCAACTTGGGCATTGGAACACAGCAGAAACTTAACAGCGCAGAACAAGCAATGGCAAGCTATCAAGCCCCATTAGGGGTAAGTGCAGGAGCAACCACCACAGCTACTGGTGTTCCGTTGACTAATGAAATCCAACGTCAGCGTTACACTAAACACCAAGCGGACGCTCGCGCACTGGCGCAACAAGCCGGTATCGAATACGATGAGGCAAATGCGTTGGGTGGACAACTTGCCAGCAAGGGTTACATGGATAACCGCCAAGTGTCTGCCGTTGAGAACTGGGGTAAATATGGCGTATACGCCAGAGACCCACAACGCGGTGCACAAAATATCCGTGAGGCGGCAAAAATGGAAAACTCTGAACAGGCTTTGGCACACATGCAAAAATATGTTCAGTCGGTTACATACAGTCCCTCAACAGGAGTGGATACCACTGCCAGTGGACGGTATGGCTACAATGATGCGGTGATTCATGTTAGTCCGTCATCGGTACAATCGCCTACACCGATACAACCAACACCACCGGTAACACCGAATAAATAAGGCAAACTAAACCCCCAGCATTTGCTGGGGGTTCCTTTAATATTTTCTGATAAAAATTCTGTCTCTCGGTCGAACAGAATCAGGGCAATCTCCACCGACATCCCGACCGCCATTTTCATACCATACATCAGTACAGTATTCCAATTGCGTAATACGCCCTTCACGATAGGCTTGAAGTCGCGCCGTTGCTTCACGAGTGTTCCACCAAACTCGACAAGCCCCATAACGCTCTTCCAAACGCCCTTCAAAGATAAAAGGACAGCCCGGAAAATCATTTTGTATTTTGTACAGATAGGTACGAATTTCCTCTGCCGTATAGCGAGAGCCACTGCGTTTTATAGTGGTTGAGCCAGTATTCAAAGCAGAGCAACCAGTCAAAACAACCAATGCGCAAACCATCAATAATTTTTTCATTTCAAGCACTCCTGTTCAATCAATTCATGTGGCTATATTAGCACATTGGTTGTCCTGTGCACGATTTTCAAAAACAAAAAGTCCTGTTTAATGCAGGACTTTCATTATTAATTAATTCGGCGTTGCTTGTGCTGCCAGTTTTGCTTGTGCTGCAGCCAACATGGCTCGCAAGTCTTCCACTGATTTGTTGGACAGGTCACGGTTTTCCGCATCTTGCAACAGTTGTTTGATGCGTTCTACTTCGCTACGTGCTTGTTCACGGACAACTGCCGCATCACGTTCGGCTTTCAACACGTTGATGATGTGCAACACAATATCAAATTGGAGTTGCAACACACTGTCTTCGTTATTGGTTTCCGTACCGTTCACGAAGTCGATTTGCGGTTGCTCTTTCAATTTGCCATGCAAGTCTTGCGCCAACTCATTCAAGGTAAACTTGTTGTTTTTGGCAAGCAAAGGCAAGCGCCACAAATCATACACGGACAGTTTGCCGATACGAGTTTCAAAGGTCAGATTTGCACGTGATGCACGTTCAAACAGTTTGTCTTGATTTGACATAATGGAATACTCCTATAGTTGGTGTTCCAGTGGGTCTCATTAAATTACTCAACGAGACACAACTGAAACTTGTTTAAAAATAAATGCTTAAATCTCAACTCGGAAAACACGTTTGGTTTTACCGGTTACACGCAAATACACATAGTTATTCACGGTTGAACTCAACCCGACACCGGACAACTGGTCATCAGACGGTTCTACTTTGGTTTTACCTGCTAACAACTCAAACACTTTGCGGTGTTTCATCAGTTCTTCTTTCAAGAACTCATTGTAGTAACCGCGCTGTTTTTCATCAGTCTTAGCACCATCCAAGATAAAGAAGTAATGCAGATTGCCGACTTCTTCATCCCAATGGTTGGGCGAGCGCATAACATACTGTACCGGAACGAATTGACAGGTTTTCAAACCGTAAATATCAGAAACCAGTTCAGTCGCAGTAAATCCATTAACCTTATCAGATTTCAACGACAAGGTGTCACCCTTTTTCACCACAACAATAGGGGCAGAATGACTTTTAGAGTTCAAACCGCTGTGTTTGAAATTATACACCACGCCATTCAGGTATACCTGCACAATAAAGTCTTTTTGTCCACCGCGTTCATTGAAGTTATGCACAAAGAACTTGTATTCACCGTCTGGAACATCAGACAAATGTTTGGCATAAATATTTTCAACAGGATTTTCGCTGTCATGTTTATCAATGCCATTCATATCCAAGTCAAGGTGTAACCCACATTCACGACGGTTGCCAAAATAGATTTCATCACGCGGTGTCTTACAATGCAAATCCAAATCTGTAGCAGAATGCCAAGACAGACTAACACGAAAATCCGCATCAACCGTACCACCTGCACTTTTCACACGCTCGGTAATCGCATCAGCAACTTCGCCATTGTAAGACCATGAGAACGGATTGCCCCATTTGAACAGCAACGGTGCACTTGCATGCTGTGCAGTCAACAAGGTCATCATATTGCTTTTCAGACGACCCTCCAACAACAGTTCGACTGATTTGGCACTCGGAAAAACATTGTCGATAAAGTCTTTCATACTAACCGTTTTGATGTTTTTCAGGTCTTCCACTTTTTGTGGTGTACGTACTTCTTCTTTTAAGCTGTCGAAGCTGTCCGCAAACACATCTTTTGCCTTTTGGCTCATGTGCAATACTTGGTGTGGCGGAATATCCTTGATTGTCGCGGTACGGCGAGCCAAAGCGTCTTCCAAGCCCAATTCATACACGGTTTTCTTGGCTTCTTCAACCATGCGCGGTGTAACAACTGCACTGGTGCGTTTGTAGTTCTGCGGAGCGACTTTAGACTCAAACGAAGCAACAGCCTTGTTCAACTCAACTCCATCAGCCACATCACAAACAAGTGTGCCAATCACAGAATTGCGGAAATGGTACAACGAGCCAAAATCAGGTTTGGTGTAGACAGACAGATAAGCATAACGAGTCAACTGTTCTTCATTCAAACCATCAACATCACGTTTGGCTTTCAAAAATGATTTAAGCAGAGGAACATGCTCACTACCGCGATAAATGTTATTGCTTTCAGCCAATTCCAGCACAGTTTCCAGAGAACCGGTATCCAATTCACGCAATGCGCGAATAAACGTCTGGGCGGAACTCATCCATTGACCTTTGACCTCAGTGGCATTGCTGCGGATAAAGTCATTCGGTACTTTGCTGTAAAAATGATTCCAAATAATCGGTTTACCACCATTAGGATTAGGGTAGTTGTCCTCATTCGGCAACGAACCGGCAACTTTTTCAGTTGTCAGGAAAAACTCACTGACACGACTGTTCTCCAGCACGAGCTTGCGCATTAAATTGGCAACATCTTGATAGTAGCCGTCTGCTTCAACATCCCAAACAGTATGCAGATTTAAGTTTTCGTCGATGGCAACCACAGAACCCAAGCGGGCAATGAAATTCTTATCATAGTTACCATTGTAATACTCACGTTCACGGAAAATACCGTTTACCTCTTTTGGTTAAGATGCCAAATATTGACCAATCATATCATCCTTTGACAAGGCAACACGAACCAGTACAGCTTTTTTCTCGATTGCCATGTCAAACAATTTGCTTACTTGTGCCTCTACCGCATTGGCAAATGGCGTGAAATCCAAACGTTTCATAAGTTTTACTCCTGTTAATTTTTTCAACAGGAGTAATTCTATCAAATTCAATGCAGGAGAAATGTTATTTTTTGTTAATTTGATGTTCCATTTGCTTGGTCGCCCGCAAAACTGCCAATCTGGACTCCATAAAAGCTCGGTCTGACGTTCTTTTTACAGTGGCGACCTGTTCCTGTTTGGGTTTTACTTTAATTGCACCGCTTCGCCCGTATTGCTTTTTCCCATAATGAAGGATGGCAGTCTTGTCCACACCATGTCCCATTAAGGCAGACACCTCCTCACGTTTCATCCCGCTTCGTTTGGCATCAGCAGAAAACTGATGTCTGGCAGAATACAACGTAATGTGACGTTTTCGTTTGCCAAACAATGACCTGTTCAAACTGCGCAAACGGCTTTGACAACATATCAACATGTTTTCATATTCGCCATTCTTACTTGCCAACTGAATGTTCTCCAAGTTCTCCTTGATAATTGCAATATCCTTGTCATTCATACCGGATAATACGATGTCCCTGTATTCGCCGTTTGAGCGACCGTTGGTATTCTTTGCATTCTTGACGTGCAAAATCAAGCCATTTGGTGTATCCAGTAATTCGGATTGTGTCCACTCAACCGGACGCAATCCACACAAAAGTCCTGCTTGCAACCATCGTTTGATGATTTTGTCCCACTGTCCATTGGCTTTGTCCAAGTGTGCCATGAGTTTTTGCCAATCTTTTGCATTTATACTCTTGGCTTTCACAGCAAACTGAGGTGTGCGGTCTTTACTCTTGTAACTCAATTCAGAACCGTAGTTCATCAAGAATGAAGCCAGTTCTTCATTTTGAATGGCAAATACGATGGCAGACTTGTATAAAGTGTAGGTTTGCTTGCTTACCTCTGGTGCATAGGAAACCAACCAATATACCAATTGTTCATCGTTTACCGTATTGCCACTTTGCAATACATGTTCCAACCCCTGTCTGATATACCAACGTAATGCTTGTAGACGCAAACGTTGTACCATTTTCATGTAGTCAGACTGGGTTTTCTCGGTCTTGGTCTTTCTAGCTAAAATAAACTCATCAAGCATTCAAGAAATCCTAAAACAACTATTGCATCATAGTTTAGAAAACGCTCGTCAACATTGACTTTCAGCGTTTCAGAATGAAAATTTGAATTGCTAAATCTCATGAAAAACAAGTGCCCCAATGCTTCCATTGTGCTGAGGATAATACGGAGTGTGTTGGAGCGTAGTAATCTATCATGGAGTTCCATCGGCAGATTCTATGAAAAATAAGCTGATGTTGGTGATGGTGTTGCTTTTCGGTTTTGCTTATGCCGACAACGGTTATTCCAACATACAAGACATTCTGAGAAATATGCGCTTAGACGCATATCCAAATGACGTTAGTATCAATATTCTGAAAACCATGTTTGCTGGTATTCCTTTCTTTGGCGGAGGGGAAGACGCATTCGGCATGTTGTTCATGGTGTTCAATTCATTGTGTATGGTGTTTGGCGGTGTCATCGGTATGTACACCTTGATGTTGTCGTTCTCTGGTCAAACACAAAGCGGTCAAGCATTAGGTAAACAAAACGTTGCCATGATGCCTCTTCGTGCTGCATTCGGCACGGTCAGCATTTTCCCCGTTATCAATGGATACTCTCTAATCAACGTGGTCTTCATGTGGTTGGTGGTGCAAGGTATTGGCGGCGGTAATGTGCTGACCAATGTATTCGCTTCCAGTGAGGTGTTGAAAAACGCTTTGGTGGTCAATCCTGTACAACCGGCGACCAAAGATTTGGCTCGTAACGTTTTGCTTGCATCCATGTGTATGTCTGCCGTACAGCAATCAAAAGCTGAGAACGGTATGACTGTCAATATGGGATGGACGATTGGTTATGGAGACAGCAAACAATTCGTTTCTACCGGCGACAACGCCATTGTCGGGTCACAAACCAGTTTGGATGTGTATGCTCAAAAGCATGCCGGTGACAAGATTATCATGCGTGCCGGTAGTTTTGAGGGCGGTGACGGTATCAGTGACGATTATTGCGGAACAATTACTATTGATTCTGTAGATTCTGATAAGAACTTTGCAACCGGTATCAATGGCACTCGTGTAGCAAACCAAGCACAGGCGACCGTGATTGGCGGGCTTTTAGTGCATGAAAAAGAAGGGCAGCAGAAATCCATGTTCACCAAAATTGCCGGATATGGAACAATGCTCACCTCTCTTGCTGGTAATGCGTGGTCTTCATATGAAGAACACCGCCGTTTTGCCCAATGGTTGGAACGCTTGGCAAACGAGCACATTTCTGCGACCCAGAAAATGCTCATCGATGCCCGCACCATTTCCGATGCCATTGTGCGTAACGAAGTTATCAAGTTATCCACCGATTACAACAAAATGGAGCAGGACTTCGTTAACAACAATGGTGGTCAGGCAAGTCTGAAAGATGTTCCCCAACCCATCATGGACAAGCAAAGTATTGCTCTTGCGATTGATAATTTGGCGACCAACTACCAAAAACAATTCCGTGCACAGGCAATGGAAACCTATGACGGTAACACCAATTATCAGACTCTAGTGAAAAACATGCACGAGTATGGCTGGATGATGTTGGGCACATTTACCGTACAACTAAGTGGTATGACCGATGCAGTAAACCAAATTGCGTTGAATACGCCAAGCTCTACTGCCAGTGGTGTCATCACGCAGAAAAACCAAACCCTTGACAAGGTTCACGCGCGTTACATGTCCAAGTTGAACGAATACTTGGATATGACACGCGAATACAAAAATGATGCCTTCCAAGTAGCAAAAATTGACGTGAACACCAAAGCATCAGAGAGCGACTTGACCGCCCAGAAAAGCAAAGGTTTCAGCATGGAGGGTATGCTGAACACATTCTCACAATGGGCTGTCAACTTTGCCATTTCCGACCAAGAACATCCATTGATGCAGATGAAACGCTTGGGAAGCATTATGATTACGACCTCCGTGTCGGTAATGACATACATGTTCACCGCCGGTGGCGACATGGCTGCGAGCGGTAGCGGAATGATTATCTCGGTATTGGGTGGCGCTTTGATGCTGGCGCTGTTCACCGGCGGTATCACCCTGAGCTACATTTTACCGATGACTCCGACCTTTATCTGGTTCGGTATGTGTTTCGGTTGGTTGGTAATGGTCATGGAGGGTATGGTAGCAGTGTCCATTTGGATGATTGGTCACTTGACTCCGCACCAATCGGAGGACTTTGTTGGACAACAGCGTCAGGGCTACATGCTGACCTTTGGCATTGTGTTGCGCCCTAGCTTGATGGTATTGGGTTACATCTTTTCTCTGATGTCGCTGACTGTGGTTGGCTGGTTTATCAATGTGCTGTTCACATTCATCTACAGCATGACTAACTTCATTGATACAGGACCTATCTCGGCAATCGTGAATATGCTGGTTGTGCCTCTGCTATACACCGGTTTCATCAAGTCCCTGATGACAGAGATGTTCAAAATCATGCACAAAATCCCTGACGAAATCCCGATTTGGTTTGGCGGACACGGCTTGGCTGTCGGTGGCTATGCAGAAGGGCTTGGACACGGCTCTACTCAAGTGCTTGGTGCAGTTGTCAACGCCGCAGCATCGCCTGTCGGACGTATGCAGGGCGACTTGGCTTCACACTTTGCGCGTAAAGCGCAAGAAGCTGGTAACTTGGCTGACTTGCAACACCGCAATGCGACTACACGCGAAGCGATGCTGGGGTCGTTTAAAGGAGATGATTGGGATAACAATCATAACCCTGCTGCAGGTCTTGGTTCTGACCGAATAAATGATTGGATGAATGCCAACGGTATCGGGGAGAATGGGGCAAATCAAAAAGACAAGATTTTCAACGGCAGCGCCAAAGATTTTGAATCTGCCGTAGGACATATTTTGCCGGGATACAGTGGTAAAGAACTGAATGATGCCTATGATGAAACCATGCAAGAAGCGAAAGCATACTATGACCGCCCTGAAAATGCCGAAATGCGTGGCAAAGCAAGCAATAAAGACCTGATTTATGGCGTGAAAGGTGGATTCGCCGGTATAAATGAACGCCTCACTCGTAGCACATTAGGTAATGATGCCGCCGGTCAATCCCGCTATGATAAACTCGCAAACGTTTACAACGGATTTGCTCAAAGCACGGGTCAAGAAAACTACGGTTTGAAAGCATCTGACGCAATGATGCGTAAAGCCGCAGGTATTGCTCATCGCACCGGTTTACCACTACAAGACGTTGCCGGAAAAATGGCTGACCATTATTATGACCAATTGGGTGTTGCGGCTACTCGCAATAACTCCACACTTGGAAACATTAGCTCTCCAAACTTAGCCGATGGGGCGGAAAAGAAAGCTGTAGACCGCGCAAGCAACTTTATCACTCAAGCGTTTAATACCGATTCTCAAAACTCTGATTACGATTTGATGAATTACGACGACAGGAGTGTGAACGGCGCGGCAGTTGGCGACATGTTTGACTATGATGGTAATGTGAAAAGAGTGCCAAACAAGGTGAACTTTAATAGTAACTATGGTTACAACATGGCAAGCACTTACTTCCAACCTGTTGACAAAAGCTGATTAAACAAAAAAAAAGAGGAGACGTAATTCACGTCTCCTTAAAGGTCTAAAGTTAAATGGCTAGTCGTTCGGAAGGATGTGTAGAGACCCAAACAACTCGGTCATTGTATTTTGAACATCTGCAGTTGTCAAACTATTTTTGACGACTTAAAATCACAATGCCAAAAAGTCTTTCAACCCACTAATCCCGTTATCTTGCGTATCACGAACCAATTTAATGGCAATCATGTCTTCGCCTTTAAGTTGGAAGGCTTCGATATTGGATACAAAATTAGGATTGTCGTCCGGTATTACTGAATATTCTACTTCCTTGCCGTTCTGAATGATTTTATGTTTGTCATGCAATCCGTCAATCAAGTATTTGAATGAAGTGTAAATGTTATCCGCATCAATCAGTTTGTCTGATTGTCTGAAAACTTGGATTTTTACCTTACTGTTGGAAAAGTCTGGCAAAACAAAACTGTCATCGTAAAGTAAAGCGTGTATCACACCGTATATCTTCTCATGCCAAAGCTCCTTGTATTCCATTAACTGAAACGGACGTGGTTTCTTTTGTAAGAATGTGAAAATCTGATTGAGGCTCAACACACGACAACCGTGAAAAATCAGGCAAAACCGGTCTTGTCCGGTGAAGCAATCCACTTGCGATGCACGTATGGATTGACACACTGCATTGAAATCGACTGTCGCACGTGATGGCTTGCGCCCTTTAGCTTTGGCTTTAGTTTTCGTTTTTGGTGTAATGTCAACCTGTTCGAGCTTGTCATCGTTAACATTTAATGTATTATGACCAGCATTAATTGTTTGCGACACTTTATTTTTGTCACTCATTTCTAACTTCCAAGTTGTTCAAGAATACCGATTGTATCACGTAAAAGTACGGTTTAGCTTATCCATTATCCGAAGAACATCCACCAATTTATTCATGGAAAAACTTAAAACAAAATGTAAAGAGCTATTCGCTCAAATTTATCAAAAACTGGAAGCCGAACCGGAAAAAATGCAACGCTTTGCTTTGCTTACTGTTGTAGCACTTTGCGGGCTATATCTGTTGTTTTTGTTGCTGCCAGAGGATGTGATTAACGGTGTAAACCGCAGGAAAGCCATTGTCCGTCAAAGCGTGAACATTCAAGTACATGAGATTGCCCTAAACATTTCCAAAATACCGGACAACTACAAACAAAGTGAGGCTGACAAATATATCGCAGATATGTTGCGTTACATCACTAAATACAAAGACCGCAAAGAAGTCAGAACCGCTGCGATGGAATACCTGACAGACAACTGTTCCACTTATGTCAATGAAAACCAGTACAATCAGACCATGTTCTTGAAAGTGAAAGCCTTGATGGTTTCTGATGAGATGGTGAAAAGTTATGATGATACCAACGCCAGACGCTTGGAAATGGTCTTAAAATGCCAAGCGTTAGTCAAAGACGATTTGAACAAAGATGAAGTAGGGGATGAGTATATCTACCAATTGGAGCGCGACAGGCTTGCCATCATCAATGATTTGAAAGCCATTCAGGAAGAACGTCGTTTGAACAAGGAAATCTATGGCAACAAGTATGATGAGACCACTGACACCTTGCGTTACATTGACGGTGACAAGGATGACATTGATAGAATGCGCGAGTTGCACAACACCGAGCAAGCGTTGAAAACAAAGTTGGAACAAGTGGAAGATAAAATCAGGAAGCAACGCATGTTCTTAGAACAAATCGGAAGATATTCGCCAAAACAACCAGTTAGTGGTGTGATTATTCCTGCACAGACAAAACCGCTTGAGGTTTCCACAAGTTCGGCATCTGCGGCAGGCACACCGGCGATGCCAAGCACCTCAACTCCGGCACAAACAGCCACCTCTGCCACTTCTTCAAACTCCACTCCGCCCATCAAATAAGCAACACGTTAAGCAAAAGAAAATCCCGTCTCACCGGCGGGATTTTTCATAATTGAATCACTCTTCACCAAACAAATTCAGGTAATCAACCCTAAACATTGCCAGTCGTCTACGGTATTCACGCAATTGGAAATCAGTAAATTTTTTGTCAATGAAACTCTTTGGCAGGTTTTCATCCAACAAGTTATTCATCAGATATACTTTCAACTCCTTGATTTCAAATCTGTCTTGCCGAGAATCGGACAGCATTTTATTGTAAACGATTTTGTAGTCCAGCATTTGTTTGATGCTGGCGACAAGGATTTGTGAGAAGAAACGGATGTCAACAAAGGCTTTAATCAGTTCTTCTTTGAACTCATCGTCATTCCAGTTTTTCTCATATTGGGCACGCAATGCCGGTGTCAGGTTTTGCATGTAACGGCGCACGCCATTCAAGATTTCCAGACGTTGTGGTTCGGTCAGCTTAAACATCAGCATCCCCTTCCTGTTCGGAATGAAACTCTGGGAAATCACTGAAATAGGCATACATGTCCAAATATCTGCGAGAAAAGTCTGCAACAGTCTCATTGGAAAACTTGTAGCCCAATTCCGATTCCAGTTCTGCTAAATTAAATGTTTCCAATAAATTGAGTTTGAACCAACGAACCTCAGTCAAATCGTCTGCCGTGTGTTGGCGCACAATTTTAAAGACTTCATCGTACATTTGTGGCTCACTGACCAAAACGGATGTCAGCAATGCGCTCAAATGCAGCACGGCAAAACGCATTTGCGCTTTGAACTCGGCATCTCCGGCAAGGCGACGGATGATTTCATCTAAATTGGGATACTGTGCATTTGCCAAATACATGATGTACTCATCAATGCGCTTATCGGCATCCATTATCTGAGATTCGTCTTGAAATGCAGTATATGCCTGTGCCACTACTTTGTAATCTAAATCGGGCGCATCTTCCATGCGTATTTTTCGTCTTCCCATGTCTACGATTTTTTATTTTGCTATAAACTACATTTTCGCAGCAACAAGGAAACCTGCAAAAGAATTGCTTGTTTTTCTTTAATAAGCAAACAGAAAGCTCCGCATAGTGCGGAGCTTTGTTTTAACAATCGATAGAACTGGAAGAACTATCGCAACTTGAGTCAGAAGAAGACGATGATGAGTCTGACAAAGATGATAATGGAGAAGATGCGCTTGAACCAGACGAACTGTCATTACTCCAGCCGGTCTCAGAATGTCTTGTTGCAAACCCATCAGAGACATCACTGCCGGTATGTTTAGTGTGAGTGGAGTGGCTGTGTGCCATTTCAGACCAGTTGTGTTCGGTTTCTGCCATTGCATAGTCTGGCACTCCGTGCAACGCCGCCACCATCCACAGTGAATCATCAGCTTGATTGTTTCGCGCATCACGGACACGGTGTGTTTGTGCTTGCATTTCATCTGAGTATGATGAACTTGTTTTTCTCTGTCTTGATTGTTGGCTTGCAAACAAGTTTGAAACATGTTTTGCTTGCTCACCAACAGATTGATAAGAATCGCGTGAAAGCAACCCTAAATCAACACGATGTGCTCTGGCGTTCTGTTCGTGGAACTGTTCAATTCCGGTTTCTATTTCATAATGTAGAGCTTCATTTTGCGCAAAAATTGTGGCAACAATGCTATTCAATTGAGGTAAACCAATGTTGTCTTTGAAAAAATCAACATAAGTGCTCACCATTTTTTGATGTAATTCAGACAGGGCAGATAGTTTTTCACCAATTTGACGAGGCAGGTTAGTCTTTTGCGCGACTGTTTTCCAACCATTCAATCGATTACTTAAATGAACGGCTTGTGAAAACGCTGTTGATACCGGTAATTCTTTTACTTTGTTGTGGAAGGCTGACGATTTCAATTTGTTGACCTTGATAAACTTTTCAACCGGCATTTGAAAAATGATTTCCAAATGTTTATCCAAATCGCCGCTTTCTTTTTTATCGCTAAAATGGCGTACCAACCAATAAGTCCATGCACCAATGATAATTAAATGAAGCGGAATAAATGGGCGAAAACGCACAAAGTCAAATAATAACACGAGCAAGAACACTGTATTAATGGCATAAAACTTGATTTTCATATCGCAAACTCACAAGAAGTACAAATTGCTAACATTATATCCGAAATGAAAAATTGTGCACAAAAATGGCGGACATTGCGCCCGCCATTTTCAATTACAACTCAAAGTCAGTCAAATCATCATGCTTAATTTCGGCATCAACCTGCCCAATCAAGTAAGACGATATTTCCACTTCTTGTGGAGCGACTTGTACGGCATCAGATGAGAGCCATGAGTTAATCCACGGAATAGGGTTGTATTTGGCTTCTGGAAACATGGGTTCTAGCCCTAGTGCGCTCATACGAACATTGGTCAGATATTCCACATACTGACACAAGATGTCCTTGTTTAAGCCAATCATTGAGCCGTCTTTAAACAGATAGCCAGCCCATTCTTTTTCCTGTTCTGCCGCAGTACGGAAGATTTTCAGAACTTCTTCTTTACACTCACGAGCGACCTCTACCATTTCAGGGTCGTCTTTGCCTAATGCCATAAGGTTCAACATGTTTTGGGTGCTTATCATATGGATAGCCTCGTCACGCGCTATCATTTTGATTATTTTAGCATTTCCCTCCATCAGTTTGCGTTCGGCAAAGGCAAAACTACAGGCGAATGAAACGTAAAAGCGAATAGCCTCCAATACGTTGACACACATGAGACAAAGATAGAGTTTCTTTTTCAACTCATACTTTGAAATGACAACTGTTTTGCCATTCAATTGATGTGTTCCTTCACCAAACAATTGGTAATACTGTGTGTATTCAATCAAATCATCATAATAGCAGGCAATATCTTCTGCGCGAGCAATGATATATTCGTTTTGCACAATATCGTCAAACACAACGGACGGCTCGTTTACAATGTTACGGATGATGTGGGTATAACTGCGACTATGTATTGTTTCAAAAAATGCCCATGTTTCAATCCACGTTTCCAATTCTGGCAGGGAAACCAACGGCAGAAGGGCGACGTTGGGGCTGCGACCTTGAATCGAGTCAAGAAGGGTTTGGTATTTCAAATTACTGATAAAGATATGCTTTTCGTGTTCAGGCAATCCGGCATAGTCAATTCGGTCACGAGAAACGTCAATCTCTTCCGGTCGCCAGAAGAAGGAAAGCTGTCTTTCAATCAGCTTTTCAAATGCTTCGATTTTTTGTTGGTCATAGCGGGCAACATTGACATGCTGCCCAAGAAACATCGGGGAATCCAATGTGTTGGGTGTTTGGTCAAACACCGAGTATTGGTGGGTCATAGTTAAACTCCTGTTAATCAAAAAAAGGACAACTGTTGATGTCCTTCTATTATACCGATATTGTCGCCCTATCAAAACCCATACTTAGTTGAGCGCGGAATAGTCAGTCGTATTTCCACCGGTTTGACTGGTTCTTCTTTTTTCACTTCTTGTTCTGCTACCTTCTGTTTTTTCCAATCGCTTAACTCATAGTTAAGCAGTCTTCCCAACATTGTGCCAATATGCAGTACGCCTGTTTCAAATATCTTGAACTCTTGCTTTTCTGCATTGTATGGGCTGGAAAAATATATTGGTTTGTAATTTTGGCGCACGCTATTGAGTGCCATTTCATCATCGATGTCCGGCACAGAGGCAAACAGATTCTTTTCATAAGACAAAAAGTAACCCTTTAGCTGGGCAACCAAGTCCTCACACATACGCTCACGCAAGTTAGGCTTGTCTTCAATGTTTTCGTAATCTACACCTACAGTTTTGATGGGCAACTTGATGTGCGACACCAGCCACAGGTTTTCATGTTCATGAAATAGTCCTGCTTTACGAGCATCCTCTTCCTCTGTCAGGCAAGCACCAATTTTGGATAGGTCAAACCCTTCAGAACCATCAAACATAGAAAGGTCAAGATGACTGTTGTAAATCAACATGGACGCACCCCGCTTTTGTCTTTCTTAGTGGATTTGTCTTGTTTAGTGCTTTCAAACTGCATAATCGGCATGGTTTCAAAAGTGTCATTCAAATTCAAACCTTTTTCTTGGGCACGCTGTTTAATTGCTTTGTAAAGTTTGACTTTATCTTTCTCATCTTCTATCGCTACATTGATTTCACCCATACAGCGTTCCAAATTGGCCGAATAGGTTGCCCGCTCTTCGTCAGTTTTGCTTCCATTCAATTTTTCCAACATGAAAATAAAGCGATTCATGTAATAGCTGTGCATGATTTCCATTGTATTGGTGTTGTTTTTATTTTTATCTGATTCATCGTTCTGCTCTCGACCGGCGTACAAGCGATGCTTACGTTCCATATAGCGCAAGTCTTCATTCAGTTTTTCCAATCTGCCCCACAGGCTTCGGTATCTGGCACTTTCAGGAAATACGCTTTCCATTTCATTTTTAATGCGGTTTATTTTTTTATGCAAATCAGCAATATTGCGCTCGTAAGTCGCTACCTCATCTTCTTGGTGAATTACACCAACCACACGATGTGTTTTACCATGTCTGACTTGAATTTCAACAGGCGCGAGCAAAGCACTCAATATGTTGGTATGGACATCAGGTATTTCCTTGCCGTTTTCATCTTCGTGGAAATCTTTTTCAGGAATGTATAGGTTGAAATTCTCAAACAGGTCGAGTTGGAACTCGTTATGAAAGTTTTTTCTGCGTGCCATATTTGACAAATATTTGTTTTCACATAGTGTCGTTCAGTTTTGATAATTTATTGCCATTCAATGTTTGACAAAAATGGCTAAACGATACGAGGGTATTCGCCGAGACCAAGAGTTTCATAAGGACGACAAATACCGTGACACGAGACGGATGTCACGCAAGCTCAATGATTTAATGAAAGCGAGTCCTGCCGTTTTCATCACATTGATGTGGACAATGCTTGGCATCATGGCTCTATTTCCATTCACAATGGAACTGATGACATTCTTTATGTCCATCTTGGTCATTGCCGGTGTTATACAGGGGCGCGGGCGCACATTGTTGTTCCGTACTCCAATGTCTTCCGGCACGATGTACAAGGGGACACAAAATGGCGCTCCGGTCGAGTATGACCATGAAGGGCAAAAGAAAAAGCGCGGGGTCTATTATGACAAGGATGGATATGTATGTGATGGGATTTACTTTTTAGGCAACGATAACGAGTTTGGCAACGAACAATACTGGTTTAACGATTCCGATGTACGTAAACATATGCTGTTGTTTGGTACAACCGGTGCGGGTAAAACCGAAGCCCTGCTGTCCTTGTGCTATGGCGCACTATTGAGTTGCTCCGGCTTCATTTATTCGGATGGTAAGGGTACGTTTGAGCTTTACTACAAGATGTACAACACCTGCCGAATATTTGCGGCAGAAGACGATTTGTTGCTAATGTCATTCCTGACAGGCGATGAAGACCCATACCGCCCAACCACTATCAAGATTTCCCACTCATTGAACCCATTTGCGGATGCCACCAAAGATGCTGCGGTGCAATTGTTGGTATCCCTGTTATCAGGCGGCAGCAGTGGCGGCGATGGTGATATGTGGAAAGAGCGTGCGATGGTGTTGATGGAGTCCGTGATGGGCTTGCTGGTATACCGCCGAGACTTCCTACGTAAGCTGATTGACGTGGACACCATCCGCGATGCCTTGATTCTGGAAAACATCTACAAAGCATGGAAAAATGCGGTAGAAGCAGGAGATGACACGACCCACGAAGATTATCTGCCGCCAATGGTGTTGAACTCATTGAAAGGCTATTTGGCATCATTGCCGGGTTTGGATTTGAACAAACCTTTTGAAGAAAAGCCGGACACGGTTGACGAACAGCACGGCTATCTCTTTATGCAATACACCAAGCTGTTGGGTTCGTTGGCAGATATGTACGGTTATATCTTCAACACGCAACTGTCCGAAATTAACTTCTGGGATATTGTGGTTCACCGACGCATCTTGGTTGTCCTTTTGCCTGCATTGGCTAAATCGAAAAACGAATTGTCCATGTTGGGTAAAATCATCATCGCCTGTATCAAACAGATGATGACCTCCGGTTTGGGTAAAAAATCCGAGGGTAACTTACGTGAAATCCTGAACTCCAACCCGACCAAATCGCGCACGCCGTTCATCGTAATCCTTGACGAGTACGGCTACTACTCCGTACCGGGTGCGGCAGTTATGCCTGCACAGGCGCGTGGTTTGGGATTCTTTATGGTGTTTGCTGGTCAGGATTTTGCCGCGTTCGCTGCTACTTCAAAAGAAGAAGCGGAATCTATTGTGGCGAACTGTAAAATCCAAGCCTGTATGGCATTGCAGGATGAAAAACAAACCTATGCCATTTTCAAAGACAAGGCGGGTATGGCAGACATCACGATTACCACTGGCGACCAGTATAACCCAAGTGGATGGAGTTTGCGCGAAAATGACACCATCAATTATGAACGCCGTGACCGTGTAACGTTTAAAGACTTGTCCGAGCAAGAAATGGGTGAAATGCACATCCTGTTCGAGGGCAAAATGGGACGCGGACGATTCTTCTATGCTGCGGTAAAACCGAAAAATGATGATAACCCGATTCGCGTCAACCAATTTATCGCCGTACAACCGCCGTCATTGGAAAAAATTGAAGCTCTGACCGAACAATTCAAAGAAGTGCGTCAGCGCATTACCAGCATCCAATATGTAACCGACATGGCTGAAGATGAGGATGCCAATGGACAAGATGAAGTATTGCGTGAGATTTCAGAGTTGTTCAACAGCTATCGGATTGACCACGAATCATCAGAGAAAGCCTCATGTGCCACTATTGCCCACATCTGCTTCAACAAGAAAAAACTGCATGACGCTCAAAAAGAACGGAATAACGTATTGACGCAAAACAAATACCAGTCAGACTTTTTCCGTGCGGATGAGGAGCATGAGGAGAAAGAGCGGAGGTATCAGGCGGAAAAAGCGGACATTAATCGTCGTGAGGTGAAAACATACGGCCAGAAAGTCAGCGCTGGGTATGATGAATTGTTGCGTAAACAGATGGCGATTGATGAAAACGCCAAAACTGCAGACAGCAAAGTACGCTCGCAAATCAAGGACATCAACGCCTTAGCACGCTATCCACGCGCACAACCTGAAAGTAAAGCACCACGAGAGATTATGGGTTACATTGAGGAAATCAACTTCAAAGTTGCTCAAAAAGATGAAGAATATGATGAGGATTGATTTGATGTGAAAAAGGAAAGCCGGACTATTAAGTCTGGCTTTTTTGAACTATATTTAGTTTCACATACATTAGATATAATTAGTAAAACCAGATAAAATGATATTTCCAGTATTTCTTTATCAAAAAAGATGTTAATTCAAAAGTCTTACCAATACGAGTTAATCCCAAACGGAGAACAAGTCCGCAAACTGAAACAGTTTTGCGGCTGTTGCCGTTTCGTGTTTAACAAAGGCTTGGAGGAAGTGAAGAAATACTATGAGACCACCGGTCATTTTCTGAATTACGCACAATTAACCGCCCTTCTGCCAAAATGGAAAC
>ERZ773008.210-NODE-210-length-41312-cov-13.472114_pt1 | contig 41312 bp, 37 predicted proteins | sample MGYA00580664_ERZ773008 | MGnify/ENA primary metagenome ERZ773008 (study PRJEB29015, sample SAMEA2738016) | human oral metagenome | biome: human oral; feature: human-associated habitat; material: dental | place: China | collected 2048 ...
AAGTTTCCTTTAAAAAATAGACTTAATTTTTCATGTCTCCGTGTACCTCCGAAATAGTTCTGTCTTAAGTCTAGCAGAAGGAGCTAAGAAAGTCAATAGAAAACAAGGCTGAGACAGGATATCCCAACCTCGATTGCGTTTTTATATTATAGGCTTGTAGAATGTTTGGGTTGGACCTTTTGATCAGGGTAGATATGGTTAATGGCATTGTTGACAGCAGTAGGTGCCTCACCGAGTCCAGTCGCAATTAAGTCGATCTTACCTTCGTAGCTGCAACAATCTCCAGCAGCATAGATACCTGGTACGGAGGTTTCCTGCTTGCTATTGACCAAAATCTTGTGACGGTTGAGCTCCAAACCCCAGTTTTTAAGATTGCCGACAGAGGATTTAAAACCGTAATTGACAAAGAGATGATCTAGAGGTAAAAGCTGACTTTCCTCTCCCTTGACTTGGCTGATTTCCAAGTGGGTAATCTTCCCATCTTTACCAACTAATCGACTAGGTACAAATGGTGTCTTTATGTCAACACTAGAAGTCTTGAGTTCTTCTACACTATGCTCTAAAGCTCGGAAGTTATCCCGACGGTGAACCAGGCTGGTTTCTGCAATTTTTTCAAAAGCTAGCGCCCAGTCAACAGCCGAGTCACCGCCGCCCAGAACCACCACCTTTTTACCAGCGTACTGGTTGATGTTTGAAACGTGATAGTGAAGGTTGCTGTAGCTTTCAGCATCGTCTAATTCCAAAGCTCTTGGTTTAAAGGCACCGCCTCCCATGGCAATGATAATGGTTTTAGTCTGATGCTTCGCTTTAGAAGTCGTAATAGTGAAGCCCTCTTCGCCTTTCACGATATCCAGTACCGTTTCATTGAGGCAGATTTCAGATTGGAAAGTTTCCAGCTGCTCAATTAGACGCTGTGTCAACTCTTCGCCACTTAGATTGGTAAAGCCAGGGACATCTAAAATCTTCTTCTCTGGATAGAGAATGGCTGGCTGACCACCTAGCTGTGGCAGAGAATCAATGATTTTTACCTTGGCTTGGCGCAGATGAGCGTAAAATGCAGCGAAGAGACCAACCGGTCCGCCACCGACAATCGTAATATCATACAGTTCAGACATAATTTTCCTCAATCTTTTTAAAATAAACTAGCATTATTGTACCATAAAAACGGGGTGAAATGTAAGTGAATTTGTTTACGTAATATTAAAAGCCCCACTAGGGGCTTCAAATTAGATAGCAAATAAATCATTGAGGTTTTCAGCCAGCGTTGGGTGGGTGAAGATTTGCTTGCTCAAGTAGGTGTAAGGAATCTTATTATCCATGGCTACAGTCAGGATATTGATAATTTCCTGAGCCCCTGCTGAGAAAATTGTTGCTCCGACGATTTCCTTGGTTTCAGTGTTGACAACGGCCTTGAAGGCACCGCGTAAGTCAGCATTGACATGTCCACGAGGCATTGCTGCGACTGGAATCTCCTTCACTGCAATCGGCAGTCCTTGCTCTTTGGCTTCCTTTTCAGTCAATCCGATTTGAGCCAAAGGCGGTGTGATGAACATGCTGGTAGGGACGTTTTTACGGTCTTCCAGTGTGTAGCTGCCATCGCCAGCCAGATAGCTATAAAGGATACGGAAGTCATCCAGTGAGATATAAGTAAACTGCAGACCGCCATTGACATCGCCCGCTGCAAATACACCAGGTACAGATGTTTCCAAGTGCTTATCGACCTTAATCGCTCCGCGCTCTGTCAGCTCAATGTCAGTATTTTCCAACTGCAGTGGCTCAACATTCGGCTTGCGGCCAGTAGCATAGAGCAGGGCATCAAAGCGGAATTCTCCATCCTCTGTCACAACCACAACTTCAGCACCATCATTTTTAATCTGCTTGGTTTGTACATTTTGCAGGAGCTGGATTCCGTCTTCTTCCATGTATTGCTTAGCTAGAGCAGCGATAGAAGGCTCTACTCGAGGGAGAAAGACAGGTGCAGCATCCAGCACAGTCACCTGACTGCCCAATTTATTGTAGAGTCCGGCAAATTCTAGGCCGATGTTACCGCCACCCAGAACTCCTAAACGTTTAGGAAGTTCCTTCAGATTTTGAATGCCGGTTGAGTCATAGACATGCTCGGTCTCAGTCAGTCCTGGAATTGGCAGGACATTGGAAACAGCACCGGTATTGATGACAATAATCTCAGCAGTCAGTTCCTTTTTCTCATCGCCAGCTGTGATTTCGATGACTTTATTGGAAAGGAAATGAGCTTCCGCATCGATGATGTCGACACCAGCGCCACTGATTGCTGCGTAGTTCTTCCCATTGAGACGGCTGGTTACAGCATTCTTTTCAGCCATGACTTGGTCGAAACCAAGGCCTTTTTCAGCTGCGACCAGCAAGGTCTTGGTTGGGATGCAGGCGATATTGATACAGGTTCCACCGTACATAGCCTTGCTTCGCTCAATCAAAGCAACTTTTTTTCCTTGGGATGCCATTTTGGCTGCCAATGTTTTACCGGCCTTACCAAAGCCGATGACAATTAAATCATAGGTTAACATAATTTACCTCCATCTTTCAAAAAGATTGTATCACATCTAGTCGGAAAATGCTGAATTTTGCTACGCCTATTTTAAAAATGTACTTTAAAACATTTTAATCCACTTTTTCCATTTTAGTGGAACCAAATTTTAGCGCTTTTTCTTGCTCTATGTTATACTTGATCCGTCATAAATTTCTATAAGGAGAAGAAAATGTCTATTTTTACACTGATTTTGGCAAGTTTGGTTGCCTTGGAATTTTTCTATATTATGTACTTAGAGACCATCGCAACGACTTCAGCTACGACAGCACGGGTCTTTGGTATGTCTCAAGAGGAGTTGGATCAGCAGTCGGTCAATACCCTTTTCAAAAACCAAGGAGTTTATAATGGTCTGCTGGGGATTTTGGTTTTAATTGCAACCTTTGTGCAGCCTAATCCAGTTTGGCTGGGAATTTTTATGGTTTATATCATCTTGGTAGCGGCTTACGGTGCAGTTACCAGCGATCCGAAAATTTTGTTCAAGCAGGGCGGACTAGCAATGTTGACTTTGTTGAGTTTATTTTTCTAGAAAGGAGTCTGGGACAAAAGTCCTAGCCTCTCAATTGTCTTTGGATTGTCGAGCAAGACGCAGTGGTTGAGTGGGCTCTACTACGCTGATTTCATCAGCTTCTACAGCCCTACTCAACTGTGCGGAGGTGGGACGACGAAATCGAATTCTGACGAATTACCGATTTCTGTCCCACTCTCTTTTTTTACATAATGATTGACTTTTTTATTAGACATGTGTAGAATAAAATTAGAAGAAGACTTTAGAAAGTATGGAAATACAATGAATCATTCAATTAAACGTTTACCAGATGGTGAATTTGCTATCTTAAAGATTATTTGGCACCTGCCAAATCCAACGACCTCTGCCCAAATCATGGAAAAGCTGGGTGAAGATAACCATTGGAAGCCTCAAACCTTATTGACAGTCTTAGCTCGCTTGACGGAAAAGGGCTTTTTAGAAAGTGTTCGCAAGGGACGTGAAAGGCAGTATACGGCCTTAATTTCGGAAGAGGAATATTTAGAAGTAGAGACGTCAGACTTTTTGAAGCGCTACAGCGGACATTCCATGGGAGGCTTTGTCAAGACTCTCTTTTCATCCAATTCCTTTTCAGAAAATGAACTGGATGAGTTGCGTAATTTACTGAATCAGAAAGAGTAAGATGAGGTAGTATCCATGAAACAGTTCCTTTTGTCTTTCCTCTTAACCAGTTTCTCAACCTCGATCTTGGTTCTGTTTTTGAGCCTTCTTTTTGCAATCCTTAAGAGCAAGATTTCAGTCAAGGTCAAGTATTTTATCTGGTTTTTAATTTTGCTGAGCTTTCTATTCCCAATCCGTCCTCAATTTGGCTCTGGTTTGATTCGGCTTAGTACTGGGGCGACTGTTCAGACAGCTGTTAGAGCTGGCCAGACAAGTGGAGGGCAGGCTGTTTCTCAAGTAGCTGAAAAAGCTAGCCAGGTAAATCTCTGGGAGACTTTTCTAGGTCTACCTTGGTTTGAAATATTCTTTACCATTTGGCTGCTTGGTTGTGCATTTAATCTAGGCAAATATGCCTATTCTTATATCCGTTTCAAAAAGATGTTGCAACGTTGGGGGACAGAGGTTGAGGACGAAGAGACTTTGTTCCAGTTGCATTTGATCAAAGAAAAGATGGGCGTTAAAAGTAAGATTCGTCTGCTCCACTATCCTATGACACAGAGTCCAATGTTGCTGGGATTCAGGGATATTTTGATTGTGTTGCCAGAGCTGGACTACACGAAGGAGGAGCTGCAGCTGATTTTCCAGCATGAGTTGACTCATTATCAGCACTATGATGTCTTGATTAATCTTTTCGCCATTATCGCCAAGAGCCTGCATTGGTTTAATCCAGTGGTTCGTTTTGCTTGTCTGGAAACTCAGGAAGCAGGAGAAATGTACTGCGACTACGATGTTTTGAGTAGAAAAGATACAGCTTATCGAACTTTTTATGGTGAGACTATTCTGACGATGATTGACCGTAGTAAGAAGACTCCGATTGCTTTGACGACTTGTTTTTACTCGGATAAATTTAATCTTAAGAGACGGATTATTGGTATCATGGACAGCCGCCTGCCGAAAAAGTTTCTGTCTGCTTCTTTTGTAGTGGCAGTTCCTCTACTTCTGCTCTTGACTAGCTCGGTCTTTGCCTTAGAAAATCCTGTCCCACAAGATAGTAAACTTGTCTTAGAGTCGAAGAAAGCGGAAGGACTTAGTCAGCGTCAGGTTTTAGAAACAGTTTTGAAGGAACTTTCTCTTGCTGAAAAGGACATTAAGGATGTGCAGATTTCACGTGAGAAAGGCAATTATAAGATTCTCTTTTCACATGGACAGACGGCGCATGAGATGCTTGTCAATGCCAAGACTGGAAAAGTCGTCCAATCCAAGCAGCATACAATTGTCGAAAAGACAGTGACAGTTGAAAAAGAAGTTCCGGCATCATCGTCTTCTGCAGCGACTCCAGCTGATAGTGGAAGTGGGAATGGGAATGCAGGTCAGACGGGAAGTGTTAGCTCTCCGCCTCCTACGACCAATACTGTGACAAATTCAAATACAAGCACTAGTACAGCACCTGTCCAACCTCCTGCTCAAACTAGCTCCTCAAAGAGTAAGGATAAAGATCGTGATGATGACAAAGACGATGACGACGATGATGATGACGATTAGATAAAAGATTCTACCAATCAAAGTTTCTTGATAGAAGCAGCGATTGGTAGAATTTCTTTATCTTTATTTTTGGTAGAATCCAGTCTTCAACTTATAAATTGAGGTCAATTTTAAAGTTTTTTTAAATTTTAGTCATTTCCTCTTGACTTTTAAAAACTACAAGTGTAGAAAATAAACTACAAATGTAGAATAAAGTTTTGAAAATACTGTCCGGAAAGTAGAAATTGGTAGAGCAAGGGCTCTCTTTCTTTTAAAATCAAAAACTACATTTGTAGAAAAAGGAGCATACAAATGAAACAAAAACAAATCCAAACGAACTTCCAACGTGTTGAAACAAAGTACATCTTAGACTGTGCGACCTTGGCTCGCTTAGAAGCTGAAATGCATGCTCACCTCATTCCAGATGATTATGCGACTTCAACCATTTCAAATGTCTATTTTGACAATGATGACTTTCAAATGATCCAAGATTCGATTGCTAGAAGAGGCAGCCGTGAAAAGCTACGGATGCGGACTTATGCAGCGGAGCCAACAAAGGATAGTCAGGTGTTTTTGGAAATAAAGAAGAAATCGGAGGACGTTGGCTTCAAGTATCGACTGGTTTCAAATCTGACTTCGGTTGTTAATTATATTGAGAAGGGACTTGCAGACCAGACTATTTCCGATGAGCGGGTCAAGACAGAAGTGGAGCTGTTGCAGGAGCGTTATGCAGGCTTAAAACCGAAAATGGTAATTAGCTACGACCGTTACTCAATGAAAGGCTCAGAGGACAAAAAAGTTCGTGTGACGGTTGATTCCAATATCCGCTTCCGTGATTATGATGTGGACCTGACCTCAGGACGCCACGGCTATCCTCTCTTGGAAGACGATATGGTGATTATGGAAATCAAGGTTCCAGGGGAATATCCTGAGTGGATGTCTGCTATCTTGAACAAATACGGCCTTGAAGATCAGTCCTTCTCAAAATACGGCAAAGCCTACCTAAAATCTAAAGAATTGGTTCCCCAAGTCGTCAAGATTTAAGGAGAGAAACAATGATTACACAACTATTTAACAGTATCTATTCTTCGGCTGAAATCAAGGTTAACCCTCTAGCTCTAATAGCCTCCCTCGTGACGGGCTTGATTTTGGGAATCATTTTGGCCAAGGTCTATAAGCACCAAACTATTTATACCAAGGAGTTTGTCATCACGCTGTCTCTTTTGCCAGCTATTATTTCCATTATCATTTTCTTGGTAAATGGAAATCTGGGAACCAGTGTCGCTGTAGCAGGAACATTCAGTTTGATTCGTTTCCGATCAGCTGCAGGAGGGTCTAAAGAACTTTTGGCCATCTTCATGGCGACAGCGATTGGGATCACGACAGGAATGGGTTTCTTAGCTCTAGGAGTTTTTTTCACGCTCCTCATTTCCTTCTTTTGGTTGTTTTTTGAAAAAATGGGATTTAGCTCAGTTAGCCAAACCAGACGCTATGTCCAAATTCAGATTCCTGCTGAATTAGACTATGAAGTTCTTTTTGAAGCAATCTTTGAAACAGCCTGCAAAAGCTTTGAGTTGACCTCGGTCCAGTCAGTTGACAATAAGTTTATCAAGTTGGACTATGTGGTTGATTTGAAACCAGATGTAAGCGACCAGCGCCTCATCCAACGCTTCTTACGCTATGAAAAGATTAAGAATATTTCCCTCTCGAAAGAAGCAAAAAAACGAAAGACCTTGTAAAGTAAAAACCAGCCGTTTTGAATGACTTACATCCCAAAAGTTAGGCAAAGCTTATATCTTAGTATTTCCGTTTGCAATATGGTTTCTCAAACCTCAAAAATTCAGACACATACGAATGACATGTAAGTGTCTAGAGTTTTGAGGTACATAATAAACAAAAGGTTGATGAGTAATTCATCAACTTTTTTTGTATTTTAGGAGGGAAAACAATATGGGCGGTAAGAATCAACCTAACACTAATTTCACTATAGGAACTGGCTATATGAAAGACTCTAATTTTGATGATATGTATCAGAAATATATGCCTGAACAACTGGAAGAATTGAGTATTGCTTTAAAAGAGACGATTCAGTTTTTATCTTACCAAAAAGACCTTTCTGTTGCTTATCATAAAGAACTTTACGAAGATGTGCAACGTCTTCAAGAAAACAAAATAGCAGGTAACTTATTCTATCTCCGAAGAGATGAGGGCTGGTTGCTAAGAGTTTTATCGAAAGAACATAAGCATAAATAAAATCTTGTTGATTTCTAATAGCGTAATCAACTCTGTGATTACCATCTAATACAAAATTTCTAGTAAAATCTGAGTAAAATACAATAATAGGTTCAGTGCTTACAGAATCAAAGGAATAATCAACCATATAACCAAATAATTTATTATACCTAAATAAAGTTTCAAAATTATCAGGAGTGTTGAGAATAAACTGATTAGTCAAGATTTTAAAAATAGGAAGATTTAATGTTTCCAATTTTGTTAGTAGAAGATTTATATCAAATTGAATATCTATTTTGCAACTTTCAGTTATCCTGACAGGGATTACAAAGCACTGGTTAAATCGAAATATAAGCTCTTCTTCTAATGGCTCTGAAATAACTTTATCAAATAGCTTCAGCCAACTACTTCTGTAAGTATATAGTAACTTTTTATTTTTAAAAAGAGGTTCGTTAGCTGTATGTGTCTCTATAAAATTTTTGAAATCAGAAATCATGATTTTCTCCTTTTGTTTTTTCTTTATCATAACAAATTCTCTTAAAAATGATTTTTATGATAAAAAGTATTTTTAAAATAATCAAAGAAATGAGGTCTTATATGAGTAAACAGGAAAAGAGAACCAGAGAAGTAATAATTCAGTTCTTGATGCGAGAGAATGGATTATCACGCAAAGAAACAGTTGCTAGTATTAAAGAATTGGAAGCTTTTGGTTTGATTGTATTTAATTCAAATGGTGACTTTAGACTGAAAGAGGTGTAATTGATGAGACAAATTCAGTTTATTAGTGCTAGCCATTATCAAACGTCCGATCGCTTTTATGCATTACCAAAGGTTTTGTTTGAAAATCCTATTTATGAGGGTATGAGGTTAGATGCAAAAGTCGCTTATGCTATGCTTAAAGATAGACTAGATCTTTCTTTCAAGAATAATTGGATTGATGAAGATGGAAACATCTATTTGGTATATTCTAACTCTAATTTGATGAAGATCCTTAACTGCTCAAAATCTACCCTTTTAAGAATTAAGAAGCAACTTACAGAATATGGTTTAATTCATGAAATTCAGCAATCTACAAGTAAATCAGGAAACCTCGCTAACCGGATTTACCTTGGTCTACTACAAGATGATACACTTGCTAGAAATACTGATAAATTTGGTGATTTCAAATCTGACACTAGGGGGGTGTCAAATTTAGACCAGGGGGGTATCAAAAAAACACCAGGGGGGTGTCAAATTGATACTACCCCAGTGTCAAATTTATCCCCTAACGATACTGAATATAGTGAGACTAATAATAATGAGACTGAATTATGTATTTCCGAGGAGGATGAGGAAAAGGCTACTCGAAATTCAAAAAATAAAGTTTCAAATTCTCTTTTCCGGAAAGTTGATAAAGCTACTAAGTATGATAAGGATTATATCTGTGATTTGATCTATGCTCAGCTCTTGGAAGATAACTACTCAGAAACAGTAATTAGTGTTATCATGCTGCCATTTGAGGATCGTTACAAGCATGCTCTAGAGAACATGCGCTTTGCACGTTCATCTGAAATGATTGCTGAATACGTCTATAATGGCCTAGTGGCTGTCTATAATAGCAATACTAGAAAGCATTTGGAATAAGGTTTTGTTCTTAGTCTAAAAGTTGTTTGAAAAAATGAAAAGATCGTAAGGGGCATTTGATATGAAAAGCAGGAACATACTGGAAAGAGACAATGTAAAAAACGCTGCTGAAGAGGAGAAGAAAAGAAACGACAAAAATCAAGAGATATTTGAACGCTTTGATTGCTTTTTTCTAACTTTCTTATTCTTGTTGCTGTTATTTGCAATTTTGGAAAAATTATTAAGCCGATAGTTAGCTTTAGTTATCGACCTCAGCAAGTCGTTAAACTGCTTATGTTCTTTGAAAATTGAATACCCCCACTGTCCCGATTAGCGCAGTCTAGGCATAAAAAGAAGAATAGGGGCGGTGTGTAACTAGAAAGTATATCTAGTGCTGACTGCATCATGAAAAGTCACGGTTGACTTGTCCCGTAAGACGAAAGAGTTTGCGATTCCTAAACTATAAATCGTGCGCAAAAAACACAGTAGAGATGCTACGGCATCAACTCGGCATGGCTGTAGATCAGCCTTTGATTCAATAAAGGAGGACAAGATGGATCAAATAAAATCAACTAGTGAGGTCACACTCACTGACTTAAGACGACTAGGTTTGCAAGGCGATGCAACTGCACGCCTCGTAAGTGGTGAAGAAGTTAAGTTAACCAGTAAGCATGGTTTAATTCCTAAAAAAGGTTATGTGGCAGGTAAACTTCAAGAAGTAGAAATGATTGTGGAATACTCGAAAATATACAGAGAAATACGCACAATCAAATGTGGTGATGTTTTAGTTGCTAGACGAATCAAACAGGGAAATAAGACAATCTTGCAGCTAACTGGTAAAGGCTATCATCGACCTATCGTTAAAACTTAACAGATAGAGTCCTCATCTATCTGTTTTAGGGAGCAAGGAAATGCTTCTTTGTTGCTGAAAGCAGATAGGTGATGTTATGAAAAGGGGGAAGAAATGAGTATTATCCAACTAGTTTTTTCAGTTATTCTTCTAGTATCGGTTATTCTGGTATATGTGACTTTTGCACTGATGCGATTGTCCGGTGATATTTCGCGAGAACTAGAAGACTATTCAAATAATCAATATTCTAAGTAAGGATCAAAAAGGAGAACAAAATGGAAATCATGAAAGAAGTTAAGAAAGTTGTTTTAGCTAGTGCAATTTTAACAGGAGCTGTTAGTGCAGTGGCACAAGTAAAAGCTGATGAGACGAAAGCTCCTGAGCCAATTCCAGGAACAGAGCAGAAGACAAGCGAAAGAAAGGCTCAAGTAACGGCTGCTGATGTGGCTATATCACAAGTAAGTGTGGATGAAGCTGCAGCAGCTGTGAAAGCTCAGGAAGGACTCACAAACGCAGCTCAAACAGAGGTGACCGCTGCTGAAAAATCAGTCCAGAAAACAACAGAAGCGGTTACTCAGGCTGAGGAAACCGTTAAGGAAGCTACGCCTGAAAATATCCAGCAAGCAAAAGCTGATGTAGTCGCAAAAGAGCTTGCTGAGAAGAAAGCTCAAGATGAGTTGAAAACTGCAGAAGCCACACAAAAGCAAGCTGAAAAAAGTGTAACTGATCAAGAAGCAAAAGTTACCGATGCTACAAGCAAGCTTGACGGCAAAGAGGGAGAAGTGACAGCTGCAGAGCAGGTCGTAGCTGAAAAGCAGGCCATTCTAGATGGGACTGGAGTTGCAGGCGTTGTTGCCAAAGCTGAAGCTGCTAAACGTAACTTAGAATCCAGCAAAGAGGCAGTCTCACAGGCTCAAACAGCATTAAAGTCTGCTAAACAAGCAGATGCTCGACGTGCTTCTGAATTGATACAGGCTGAAAGCGAGGTAAGAGTTACAGAAGCAGATAAACAGGCGAAAGCCCAGAAATTGGATCAAGCAACAGCACAGGCAGCTCAAACCGAAGCCCAATATCAAGTTTCTAAAGAGAACCTATCCAAGGCTCAAAGCCTACTGGATAGCTTGAAAACCAGCTCTATCACCTATCCTGCTGGATATGCTGAGGCTTTAAAAGCCTACTTCAACAATCCCACAGAAGAAAACTCAAACAAACTGCAAGAAATTGCTAAGAAAGGCATGATTGCTGCTGGATTTAGCTCGCCGGACGGAGGTAAGACTTATTACAGCAATCCAGCTTCTCCATTTAAACCAAGCGAAGCTGATAAGAAAGTGATGATTTCTGATGTCAATAATTTATCCTCCGAGGTTCAGGAAGCATTGGCTGCATTTAATGCACAACTGATCAATGATTTCCGCCGGTTGATGGGAACGAATGATATTCCAGTTCTGGTCAATCGAGATATGCAAAAAGTCGCTCAAAAAGCGACTCAGCTGTCTACTAATCAATACGGACACGATCAGGATGCTTTAAATACTGCCGCTAAAGAAGTCGGACTGGTTCAAGGGAATCAAGGCTTGCTCTCGGAGAATATTGGGTATCAAAGCCCAAGTGGTGAAGTGACACTAGCTGATCTGAAACAACAAGCTTACAATAATCTGGTTATGATGATGTTTTACGATAAGCATGCTGATTGGGGTCATGCACTAAACTTTTCAGGGCTGGATCGGGAGTCGGTCATGTTGCAGTATATCGGTGTAGCAACCCGGAAGCTGGATCGTGGGTTAGTAGCTATGCACTATGTGGGTACCGATACCAAAACTATTGATTTACTGAAAAATCGTCTGCATCAAGATGTTAAGATTGACACTAAGAACAACGTGGCTAGCATCGAGGATCAAATTAAAGCTGCTCAAAAGTCTCTAGCACAAGCTCAGACAATCTTTACTGCTGCAGAGGTTGCCAATGATACAACGCAAGCGAAAAAGGCACAAGCCCAGACAACCTACGAAGAGGCAAACTCTACTGCTGAAAAAGCAGTGGCTCAGCGTGCTGCTATTCAAAACACAGCCTTAAAAACACCTGCAGCTGAAACTAAATTGGTTTTGGCAGAAGCAGAATTAAAGAAAGCTGATTCAGAAAATAAGGACGCTCAAGCAGCGTTGGCTCAACTGAATGCGGATGTTCAGACTAAACGGAAAGTACTTGAGGCAGCAAAAGAAAAGTTGGCCGAAAAACAAGCTGAACGGGAAACATTGAATGAAGCTCTAATGGCTGAGAAGGCGGTATTGGCAACGAAACAAGCTGAACTTGGTAGAACGAAAGAAGTCGTTACCAATCATCAAAAAGCACTCAAAGAAGCACAAAAGGACTTGAAAGCATCACAAGAACGAGTAGAAATCTTGCAGACAGCTCCTCAGCGTTTAGAAAAAGCAAAAGTTGCTCTTGCGACTGCTCAAAAAGTATTGAAAGAGAAGAAATCAGCGCTTGAAGTCGCCCAAGCCACACTAGAAGCTGCAAAAGCAGACCAAAGCAAAGTGGAAGCAGCTCATAAAGAGCTGGTATCTGCTTATCGTGCTTATTTAGCAGCGCAAAAAGAAGCGGAGCATCAAGAAAAGTTAGCTGCTCAAAAAGCAAGTATTGAGCAGGCTGGAGGGAATCCGATTCCAGTAGTTCAAAATGGTAAGATTGTGGATTATGTACGAGGTCAAGTTCAGAATCAAGCAACGAAAGTGACAATTCCAGTCTATCAAGCTCCTGCTGCATCATCTGGACTACCTAAGACGGGTGAAGAATTCTCTAGCCTTGGTCTCTTTGGTATGGTAACTATTTCCTTTTTAAGCTTGTTGCGTATTACACGAAAATCTGAAGTAAATTAAATCGGTTAAAGTCATCAAGATTTCTTGATGGCTTTTTGATTGGAGGAAGAAATGAGAATTGTATGTTTTAGAGCGAGAGCTCCTTCGAATTATATCGAAAGCAAATAAAATTGAATACTATATTAAAAAATTAAAGGAGAAATCATGAAATTCAATATCGATACAAAGGCTTACGGATCTATTAGAAAAACAAAACGTTGGGGAACCTGTGGAGTGATCCTTGGCTTAGCAGCCTTGATGGGAACAGCTCAGATTGCGCAGGCGGATGAGGTGACGGATGCAACACCAGTAGCCGCCAATACCGCTTCTAACTTGAAAGATACCCAGCCAGCGCCAACGGCTGAAAATCAAGCTGCTATCAAGCAAGCAAATCAAGCAGACGGCTCTGTTTCTTTGTCTAACAACACAGAAACTCTTGAGGGGGCAGTAGCTAAAGCTCAAGCAGAAGGTGTCAACGTGGTCAAAGATGCCACGGTGGACAAAGGGGTAACAACTAATCTTGAAGCGACTCAGCAAGCTCAATCTGAAATTGCGACAGCTCAAAATGAACAACAGAAACAAATTGAGCAAACGACTTCTGATTATGTGGATAAAAAGCATGCTCAAAAAGAGGCAGCTGATACAGCTATTTCTAACAACAAGGTAATCAGAGCCGAGAACCAAGCGCTTCAAGGTGCATATGACCAAGCGAAAGATGCAGCTGAAAAGACTCAGGAAGAGTTAAAGAAGAGCAAAGAGGCGGTGAAGAAGGAATTCCCAGATACTAAAATCACCGAAACACCGAAAAATATTACGGTAGACCCAAATTCCAAGGCTTCTTATGATCAGTACAAGCAGACTGTGCTCTCTGTCCAAAAATCCAATCAACAAGCTATTTTGGATCATGCTGCTAAGGTGAGAAAGGATGCTCAAGATCTTGTTAAACGCAACCAGGAAACAAAAGACAAAGTGGATGCGGAAAACAAAGTGATTGCAGCTGAAAATCAAAAAATCATAGATGACCAGAAACGCTATGAAAAGGAATTAGCTGAAGCTGAGAAAAATAAGGTCAAGGATGGCTACGCTTCTGAAGTTATTAAAAAATTCTTGGTTTTCGGCCGTGAAAACACAAAGAATGCACGTTTGGTGAGTGTTAAGGGTGCGGAATTGATTTCCCAGAAAAAGTATTGGGAGCAAGTTGATGCAAAGGGGAATGCTTCAAAAGTATTAGTTTCTAATTGGGACGACATGGTTACTAAGGATGTCAAAGAAGCGACTTCGACATCCAGTGGTAGCATCTTGGGTCGACTTGCAGTCGGTCAGACTGCAGTTGCTCGTTATGAGGGAGTGGATGCTTCGTATGATGGCAAAAAAATCACGGCTGTTGAATTTCATTATACTGCGAAGAAGGCTAATAGCCAATATGGGAAAATAAACCTCAATTTTGATGGGAATCCTGTTACAACAATTTCAGCTGGTACGTTGGTAGGAAATGAAGGTTTTGAAATTGAAACTGAAGTTCGATATTTTGGGGAAGATGGGAAAGAGATTCTTCCTACGTCTGATAAGCCATTCCTATACTCACTTGCTTCTATGAATTCTTATGGTGAAGGAACATCACACGTTGAATATGCTCGTATTTCTTCTGATGACAAGTTCATTCAAATTAACGGGTCTAAGGTAGAGCGTTATGGTAATTTGGTTTATTCTAAAACAAATTTAGAAGATTTGGATTCTTTAGGCTTAGACAAACCTTGGGACAGAGAGGATAGCCCATACGCCTATAAAGGCGCTGGAATCGTCTCAACGAATAAGCGTATCAAGTTCAGCTTTGGGGTTCAAACAAACGGCCAAGAAAGTGGTATTGTTTCTCAGTGGTTCGCTTTTAACACTGACTTTAAGAGTACATCTGTTACTCCTCCAAGCCCAAATAAGGTTAAACCACTGAATCCATTTACTCCTGAGAAGCCGAAACCTTCTGAGTTGAGTTTGCAGACGGTTGCTTTACCTCCTAAGCCACAACCTAAACCAGAAGAAAAGGTTCCAAAGAAACCACAGCCGCCAACGGTACATTACAACGACTATAAGTTGTCAGCACAGCCACAGATTAAGAAGTCTGTCCAGAATGCGGATGGTGTGGATGTTGATGGGAAATATGTGGCTAAGAATAGCCTAAATAAGTGGATTCTCAACGTAGAAGCTCTTCCAGCTGGTCGTCCACATACAACTAATCTGATGGCGGTTGATCCGACCCCAAGTGGCTTTAAGCCAGAAGTCGATTTGATCAAGAAAGATAATCCAAATTGGAATATTAGTTTTGATCAAAATAATAAATTAACAATTAAAGCTACAGAATCTTTACTCAAAGCGGTTAACGGTGATCTAAGCAAGGCTTATAAGATTGCCCCATTCGTTTACTGGGGAAGGCCGCAAAATGATGCGGCGGACTACGTGAATGGCTTTGAGCTGGTAGTAAATGGTGGCAAGGATAAGGGCGGTTATACTCGCAAGAGTAATGTAGTGAAAATCTCAACACCAGGGAAAAAGAATCCGGATCCTAAGAATCCAAACAATCCGAAAGATCCGAATCGTACTGCCATTCAGCCTGAAAAGCATAATTATAATGCCGAAGGTAAAATCGTAGATGGAAAGGCTATGGCTCCTGAAGCGACCAATCACTATGTTTCTAAAATGACTAACCTTCCATACAAGGGAGATCAATCAGCTAAGGAAGCGATTCAACGTGGCTTTGGCTTCATTGAGGATTATCCGGACGAGGCGGTAAATCCACTGGAAAGCCAATTCAAAGTTCGGGATGCTGAAGGAAAGGAAGTAAATGGGCTTAAAATGTACCATGTGCTTTCTAAAGATTCTTTGACTGGTTCACTGAAGAAGATGGTAGAAGATTCTGGTATTTCTCCAACAGGAGCTTTCTATATGTGGGTGGCTGAGAAGCCGGAAGAATTCTATCAGGCCTATGTTAAGAAAGGGATGGATTTGTACTTCCATACCCCGATGAGAAATAAAGCTGGTTTTACTGGCGAGTACAAAAACCAGGTGCATCAGATCCAGTTTGGGAATGGGTACTATTCCAAACTGGTGAAGAACCATGTTTCTATTCCAAAACCAGACAAGGTTAATAAGGATAAGGCTGGTACGGTGATCAATGGCAAGACCTTGACTCCAGACACCGTTAACTACTATGAAGTGAAGCTGGACTATTCTAAATATAAGGGAATTGAGCCAGATAAGGCCTTTATCAAAAAAGGTTTCTTTGGGGTGGATGACTTCCCAGAAGAGGCCTTGGACATTGATCAGTCAGGAATTCAGATGCTGGATGAAGACGGAAAAGAAGTTAAGGGTCTTTCATCGAAGATCTACTCAAACTTAAAAGAAGCGCCAGAATCTGTTCGAGAAGCTTTCAAGGCTAAAAATAAGGAGCCAAAGGGAGCCATTCAAGTCTTTAGCGCAGATGATCCGGAAGCTTTCTTTGAATCTTATGTTAAGACTGGAAAGGTCATTACCTTACGTGTTCCAATGAAGATCAAGAAAGAGTTTGCGGAAAAAGGTGGTGAGTATAAGAATACAGCTTATCAAATTGACTTTGGTCAGTTGTATGAAACACCAACTGTAGTTAACCAGGTGCCAAAACCTGAACCGAAGCCAGATCCTAAACCACAACCAAAACCTGAGCCAAAAACTCCAATTCAAGAAGTTCAGAAAGTGGATTCAGTTGCTACATTGCCGGAGACAGGGGAGCACGCCTCTGCAGAATTGTTGCTGGCTGGTTTAGCAATGGCGGGTGCTACTGGCTTAGTCTACGGCAAACGTAAGAAAAAAGAGGCTTAGAAAGCTTTAAGTCCCTTTAAATTAAACTATTTTTATGGTATAATAACGGTAAATCGTGAAGGAGTGAGAGTTATGAAATTTGGGAGTGACTTTAGTGTACTATGGGCTGCTATTTTTAAAATCTTTACGGCTCCCTTCTACTTGGTTCTTTGGTGTATCAATGTTGTGAAATCTGTTATCGGAATGTTTATTTTCTGGATTATAGCGAAGATATGTGTGACAATCGTATTGATTGGGGGATTAGCGATCATTCATCATCTATTCAAATTTCCAAGTGAAAATATCATTGATAGTATTTTTGGATGGTTTACACCCAATATATTAGGAATGTCTCATAACTCACTTATTACTGCTGGTCAAGTGGTTAGTGCTCCAAGAGGAGGGGAGATATTTTTTCCGTATCCGAGCATTGAAGTTCCAATTGTAATTGTACTATCCCTTCTTGTAGCGACTCTTCGAACGATTTATCGTGAGGAATTTGATTAACTTTAAAAATAGAATGGTGTTAAGCACTGTAGAAATTCTACAGTGCTTTTTGTTTTAAAAAATTGAAATTAAAGAGGTATGAATTTAAATGGAAATTATTACAAAAATTATTACTGGTCTAGGCGTAGTCGGAACAATTACAGGCCTGTTTTGGATCTGGGGTGGTGCAGTTGACTACATTCAAGGTAGAAAGAATAAGGACAAGCAACGGCAAGATGAAGGGGCAGATTCGATGACGAATGGGGCATACTTGACTGTTGCTTCTGCAGGGATTGCGGCCGCAATTGTTGCAGCGTTATCTCAGTTAAAATTTTAGGAGTGGCCTATGAATTTAGATATTGGAGAGCTAACTAGTTCTCTTGCCAATTACAGTTCTGGTACTAACCAAGCTGTAACCATAATGGCCGATGCTGTCCGACCTATTGGGTATATCCTTCTAGGTCTTTTCTTTTGGTTTGAAATTGCCTCTTGGTCACAAATGGTCAAGACAAGAGGCGGGGCTCTGACTCAAAAGATTTGGTTAGAAGCCTTGATGAAGTATCTATTTGCTTTCATCTTGATTGCAGCCTCATCCCAGATTTGTGATGCCATTCTGGAGCTGCTTAATATTGTGGTGAAGGTGATTGCTCATGTAACACCTACAGTCAAAACGACAATTGATTCTAATATTTCTGGTGGGAAAGGCATCTTTGAAAAGACTATCATCACTTTAGTAGGAAAAGCTGCAAGTGGGGTAGCTAATATTGTGCTAGGCATTATTGTTTTCTTACGTTTCTTAGATCTCTACCAGCTCAAGGCTTTAGCTCCTCTATTAGTTTCGTTCTTTATGATGGATTCTTTACGCTCTGTTACGATTAACTTTTTAAAATATTTTGCGGCATCAGCCTTTATTGGAGTTATTTTGATCATTGTTTCAGTCGTGTATGATTCGATTGTTGCAACAGATCTTCTTAAGGTAACAACTGCAGATAGTGGTACTTGGGGAACAGCTTTAGCTTCGATTGCGAAGGCTGTGATCTATATCTTTGTCATGGTTGGAACTGGCCGAAAAGCCAAACAGCTTCTAGGGGTGTAGGAAATGATTAGAAAAATTTCGATTAGTTTCTATCTATTAGGGTTTGTTGGCAGTACCTTAGTGAGTTTTGGTTACTTACTTCTAGTCTGCTGGGATCTTCTTAATAGACAAGTAATAGTCGTAAACAATTTGCGAGTGGTAGTAGTGACTATGGTGTTTATCAAAATTTTTTCTCACTTAATATCCATTTGGTTACGAGAATGATATAATAATCTCATGGAATTCGATTATCGTACAAGTCATTATAACCGTTTTTATCTTCTGAAGTTATGGGAATATCTTTACTTTTCTAATGAAAAGTCATGGAAATATTTTAAAAGAGATTTTTCCTCTGAAAATGAGCAAATCCAGAAAATTGACTGGTACACGAAATTTAGATATAGAGGACGAACTTTGAATTTAGAAGAAGTAGAGATCGTCAAAGAACAGCTATCTAAAATGAGTGTAAAAGATTTGGAGATTCTGATAGAATTTATAGAGTTGGAGCATTCAGATAGACTAATTATTCGAGCCTTGAAATATATATGGAATAGCCTGGTTAAACTATTTTCCTATATTATTTCGGCTACAGCTGTTTTAAAGCTGTTTGAGATTAAACGAACTGAAATTAGTGTCTCCCTAGCCTGGTTTTCTGTTATCTTGATTGGGGTGTTGCTGTTTATTTGGATTTCTTTCTTTATTTTATCTGTACAATCTGAGTTTGCTTTTAGAGAGAAAAGGATGGAGATAGAAAGTGTTTTACCTAAGTTGATAAAAAATGTTATAGAAGAAAAACAGCAGTCATAAATAGTTATGGCTGTTTTTTGATGGAAAGGAGTAACTATCATTGGAAACAATAAGTGACATAGGAAACAGGCAATTTAAAGCCTTGCAAAAGCAATATGGAACAAGGGAGCTGAAAGAAAAAATCACTTCACTTGAGCAAGAAATTACTCGTCTTTCTTGGTTTGCCTATGAACATGAATTATTATCGGAACTCTTATTAGATTGGGTTCTTTATGGGAGGGTCAAAATATCTGAGTTCCCCCGTCCTATTCGAATGAGTGAGTATGGTGATGAGCTTTATATTTATGCTTTTCGCTATGCAGAGGCGAAACGTGACGCATCTTATGGACTGAATATTCTTACCCTTCTTCAGGAAGATATGACTCATTGTGCTACAGCCGGTAGTATAACTCAAAAAGAGTATGCTCACCGCCTAGAACGGTGGATTAAATACATGGATCGTGGTAAAACAGCTTTTGAAGGAGATGAGAACTTTGAAAGCTATTTTCAGGAACAAAAAGAAGCTCACAGAAGTTTATTCGAGACTTACGGCTTATGAAATGGAAATCATCAACGACGAGATCATCTGTATCAAAAGTTTGGATTTGTTGTTACTGAAGGCAAAATCTCACTTGATGAAATTCCTGTAGCTATGATTGCGAAGGAACGTGATAAATGGAATAAATAATTGCATTGCACTAACAGTTCTAAAAAGGACTGTTTTTTTGATGGAAAGGAAAATAGTTGAAAAAAATTGGTTCAGAATTTTTAAGAGAATTTGAAACGGAAGACAAACCAATTCTATATGGCATGACAGCTAGAATGATGGTCTTCTATTTATGTTTGGTCATAGCAATCTTAGGAACAGTTGCTATATATTTTCTTGGGCTTCCTGATTGGTACATCTATCTTTGGGATGCTCTCTTTGTGGTTCCTGGGGCAATGTACGGTATGGGAATGACCAAGCGGTGGCGGATTAAAGAAAAAATCAATTTCTTTTTCCGGATTCAAAACAGAAGCTACGAAACTAACTTTGGAAAGGTAGGAAGTTATACAAAAGATGAGTTTATTCAAAAGCAAAAGAGAAAAACTAGAAATCGCAGAAAAGAAAAAAATTGAACGCTTGCGTCGTCAAATGAAGCCGACTACGCAAAACACTATCAACTATACTAGGCTGCATGAAGACGGCTTGATGCACATTGCACGGGATAAGTATTCTCGCAGCTTTCAGCTGGGAGATGCTTCTTACTCGACAGCTCAACAAGATGAAAAAGAGGGTATCATCGATACAACGATGGATGCTCTTAATTTACTAGATGAAGGTAGTAACTATCAACTTTTAGTGATTAACCGTCGAGTATCGGATAACTCCTTGCAGAACATCTTGTTTGAAGAAACAAACGATGGCTACGACGACTATCGTGAAGAGCTAAATGAGATGATTAAGGAGCGATTTACAACACATGCTAATAACTTTGAGGTGCATAAGTATGTGACCATTTCAACGAATGCTGATGACCGCAAGCAAGCTCAGCTTCTCTTGCAGGATATTGGGGTAGCTTTGGGATCTCAGTTTCAGGAATCCGATATTACATTTAAGGAAATGGACGGTTTGGATCGACTAAAAGTCTTTTCTGAACTGTTACGAGATAATCCGTATGTCAATTTTGACTACAAAGAAATTGCTTTATCTGGTCTGACAACTAAATCATTTATTGCTCCAAACCGAATTGAATTTCAGGAAAAACGGATGGTCATAGATGATCGATGGTGCAAGGTGCTCTATGCACGCCGCTATCCTAACTGGATGTCTGATCGTCTCATTCGGGACTTGACAACACTTGGGCTGGAGCTGGCTATTACAATCCACGCAGAACCCTATGAGAATGTCGAAATTTTAGGGAAGATTGATGATGCGGAAACAGATGCTGAAATTGGGAAACTTCGCTCTAAGCGGAAGGCAGCTCAATCCGGTATCTTTGATGATGCGGTGGTTGCAGGTCGTGACCAAGAAATCTCTGAAGCTACCAAGAAATGGAGAGATGAAATCACTGAGTACGATCAGAAAATCTTCTCTGGCTTGATTGCAGTTTACTTCAAGGCAGATAGCTTAGAAGAGTTGGAACGTAACGAGCAGAAGATTAAACGAGCTGGCCGGAAATTAGGAGTAGAGTTTGAAGATCTCTATTATTACCAGGAACAGGGGCTGAATACGATTCTACCTATTGGGGAATGCTTCCTGAATGTGAAGAAAAATTTCATGCGGAAAATGACGACCGCAAACATTGCGACTCAGGTACCCTTTACCAACGTAGACTTAAAGTCGGATAGTCCTCTTGCTCGTTATTATGGTCAAAATCAGTTATCAAACAATATCATCACACTGGATCGGAAACGGGATCTGAATACAGGTTCTGGTGTTGTATTAGGTTCTTCTGGATCTGGTAAATCCACAGCAATCAAAGGTGGAGAAGTCATTCCGACTTTGCTGAAATACCCAGAAGATCGAGTCATCATTGTGGATCCAGAAGATGAATACTCGGATATTGGCCGAGCTTTTGGGGCGCAGATGGTGGATATTTCGATCGGCTCAAAAACGCATATCAATCTGTTGGATCTGCCAGATCTGGATCGGCTGGCTGAGGAAGATGATGATCCAATCGGGGACAAAGCAAACTTGCTGATGGGCTTGTTTGAATCCATCCTATCTGAGGTGACAGATGCCCAGATTGGGATTATTGACCGGGTAACTGGCTTGACCTATGAGCGCTATTTGACTGATGATTATACGCCAACGCTAAAAGAGTGGCACCAGATCTTGAAGGAGCAGCAGGAGGAAGAAGCTCAGGATTTAGCTCTTGCAGTAGAAACCTATACAACTGGTTCTCAAGACATTTTTGCTCATCATACTAACGTGGATCTCAATCATCGCTTTGTTATCTTTAACCTGAAGAAATTGTCACATAAACTAAAACCGTTCGCATTGATGGTTATTCAGGATTACATTTGGAATCAGATTGTCGAAAATCAAGGGAAATGTACCACTTGGGTTTACTTTGATGAAATGCAAATTCTATTTAAAAACAAGGCACAAGCGGATTTCTTTACAACGCTGTATTCTCGTATTCGGAAATACGGTGCGATTCCAACTGGTATTACGCAGAACGTGGAAACGCTGGCTGCAGTTGAAGAAGGTCGGAAGTTGCTCTCTAATAGTGAATTTATGATTCTTCTCAAACAAAAGCCTCAGGATTTAGCTATCTTAAAAGAGATTGTCAACCTGACAGATAAACAGATTCGCTATCTAGCTCGCCCTAAAGCTAAAGGAACAGGGTTAATTGTGGCCGGGCCGATTGTAGTACCGTTTGAAAACCCAATTCCTAAGAATACCAAACTTTATGATTTAGTCGCAACGGACGCTTAGGAGGCTGATTATGGATCAGGAAAAAGGTAGACCAAAGACAATCGGTCATAGGCTGGATCAGAAGCTGGAAACAGTCCAGAAGAATTATCGAACTGTGACAAGAGAAAGCGAAAAGCAGATGAGCAATCTTCAATCACAGACTCGCTCTAAGCGCCAGTTGGTAAAAAAGAGTCATAGCCAATTCCGAGCTTCTAAGGACAAGGTCAACAAAATCCGAAAAGAGTACAGGAATGTCCAGAGACAAGGAAAAGCGCTTGGCAAAGAAGGAAAGGCACTTAGTCCAGAAGAAGTCAAGAAGCAGGCATTTCTCAAGCAGGAACTGGATAAGGCCAAGCTAGAGAAAAAAGCTTCTAAGAAAACTTTTAAGGCTGCTCAAGAGGCTAATGGGGGATCACGGAAGAAGAAGTTGTTTCGTGCTGCTAAACAGGCTGTAGAACGAAGCGCCAGTCAACAAGCAAGCTCTGCAGCGCATCAGGATGATACACTCTCAGATATAGCACGAGCTAAGCATCAGTACCAGGATGTCCAGATTCAGGGCAGGCGAGTTAAAACGATTGGGAAGTACAGTGGCAAGCTTGGCCAAGGAACTGTTAGATCTAGCCATAGCCTTGGAAATAGACTTTATAACAAGGCGAGAGGTCGTGGCTTTACCCGTACTCCAAAAGAATTTTCCTGGGAAGGCAGGCTGGCTCGTCGTATTCAGGCTTACAAGAAACGCTTGGCTGGCTCCAAAGTAGGTAAGGCTGGTAAGAAGGCCAGAAAGGCTTATCGTGTTGGTGCTAAGCCGGTCAAGGCGATTATTAAGAACCCGTTTAGCTTAAAGGCCTATGTGATTGCTTTTGGTTTGCTTTTGTTTCTGGCCATACTTGGTATTGGAAGCTCAGGGATTACCCGGCAAGATGAGTTTGATATGAATGATACCTGGTTGTATCTTTCAAAATTGGATCGTGAAAAATCTAATGATAAGGTGGATTATTGGACAAAGATTGACGATCCACTCTTGTACCTGAATTATAAGTATGATGAGATTACGGATAAGCTGCAGATAGACGGCAATAAATATTTTTCGAAAAATACTCTAGGAAAAACGTATTTGGATGCCTTATGGAAGGATTTGAATGGAGATAAAGACAATCTTAAAACAATGGAAGAGCTTTACACCAAGAATAATCTTTATAAACTGGATAAGGACGAGCTAGAAGAATACAAACAACTCCTAGAAATTGCTAGAGATAGTGGAAAATATATGTTGCTGCAGGAACTGGAGAATCCGTTTTATAAGGATGATCAGCCTGAAGCACAGAATCCTATTCAGATTATTGAGCGTTTCGGCTATAAAAATAAAACAGAGATCTTTAACGGCTCTGTTTTACAGGCCTCCGGTGGACAAACCTTACTTGCTGTTTTAGACGGGAAAGTGGAAGTCAAAGGAAATGATGTAGAAATCAGCGACCAGGATTCCAAGTTTCTGTATAAGAATGTAGATACGATTCGTTATAAAACAGGAGATCAGGTCAAGGCTGGCGATATAATCGGAAAGGTGAAGACTGAAGGGAACCAAACCGTTTATTATCAAAAACTAGAACCTGATAGAGCCAACCAGAAAGATAAAGATGGGAAGGTGAAGAAGAGCTGGACCTATGTTAACGTGGGATTTTACTTTCAGCAGGTAGAATACACACAGGCGACGTCGGTTGTCAGTGATATTGAAGCATCTGGAGACAAAGGAAAGCGTGCCAGAGCTTTTGCAGATTCGATCAAAAAGAATGTCCGAGGGGCAACAGATGAGGGTATAGCAGCTGTGATGGGAGGCTTCGATATTGAAAGCTCCATCACTTTTAAACGCTATGAAACGGATTACTTGACGAATAACCAATTTGATAAGGTGGCAAAAGAGCCAACAGCTGAAAACCTAGTTGGCAACTGGGGAGCTTTTCAAGCCATGTATCCTACTTTGTATTTAAATGAAGGAGGCTACATGGTCAATGGTTTGCACTATATCGGGATTGGGATTGGTCAATTTACGGGGCCACGTGCCCTGGCATTATGGAATTTTGCCAAGGCTATGAATGGAGATATTTGGTCTGCAGAAGTTCAAACTAAGTTTCTGCTGGAGGGTGATGATCCAACTAGAAGAGCAGCTTTTAGAAGAGTTGTCACTTCAACTGGATCTGTAGAAGCACTCACAGAGGACTTTTTGAGCTCCTGGCTAGGAGTTCCAGGAAACAAGCTCTTAGAAAGGCAATCAGCCGCACGGCAATGGCTGAATTTCTTAAAAAATAAGGGAGGTTCTACAGGAGTTTCTAGTAAGCAGGTTCCAGCAGAATATAAAGATAAACTACCTCATGGGCTTCCTACTGACCAAGCAATTTTACCAGGTCTAGGTTATCCAGGAAATGCCTATGCACCAGGTAATTGTACTTGGTACGTCTACAATCGATTTGCCCAAATAGGTGTAAAACTTTATCCTTATCTTGGCAATTCTAACCAATGGGTTGATAATGGTCGAGCTCAAGGATATGAAATCTCAACGACTCCTAAAGTAGGATCTGCGGTTGTCTTTATGGCAGGGGTTGCAGGGGCTTCACCAATCTATGGCCATGTCTCCTTCTGTGAATACGTCAATAGCGATGGTAGCTTCCTTGTTTCAGAAATGAACTATGGGGGCTTATATATCATGAACTGGCGTACTTTGACACCGCAATCAGGTATTTATTTTGTAACCCCTAAATAAGAAAGGAAAAGAATGTATAATCAAAAGTTAATCAAAGCAACAAAGTGCCTCCTCATAGGAGCCGGAGCTATTTTCTGTATTTTATTGGGCCATTCTGTTGCACAGGTGCAACAGCATTTCACCCATAATGGCCAGAAGCAGGTGCAGGTGAAACAAAAGAAAGAGGAAAAGAAGCAGAAGCAAGCTTCTCTTTCTGAAAAACAGGTGAAAGATTTTCTAATTGCTTACTATACCAAAAAGGATTTGGAGGAAAATCGACCACGTTATAAACCTTTTATGACTGAATCAATGTATCAGGAAGCCATTCAAGAAGAACAGAAACCAGTCAACCAAACCTATAAAGGGTATGTGGTTGACCAAGCTTTTGAATCAGGTTCTATATATATTGATAAAGAACATAAAATTGTTTTGGCTCAGGTTCAATACACTAGTACAACCTTAACGGAAAAAGATAACCGAGATTCCAAGGGGATTACTGGAACAACCAAGGTTACTATTCGGCTAACCTATGTAGAACAAGACGGTAAGCTATTGATCAATAATATTGAGCCGATAGTCTTGACTGAAGCAAAGGGGCAGGGTATAGGTACTTATACAGATACTAGCAGTCCCAGCTCAGCTCCAGCTAGCTCTTCTGATAAAACAACTTCGTCTAGTAGTCAATAAGGAGAATTTGATGAATAAGAAAATAACTCAACTAGAAAATAAGCTTGAAAAAATTAGGAAAGACAAGGAGAAAGCACAACAGCAAAAAGAGGACGCAGATCACAAAATCAAAAGCTGCCTAGCTCAGGAAAAGGATGTAGAAGCTCAGCTTTTCGTTGCGTTATCAGAAGAAAGCGGCCTATCTTATCAGGAAATGAAGGAACTAATCCTTCCAGCACAATCAAACAATCAAGGAGTGAACCATGTATAAAATTATCAACCAACTAACGAAACAAGAAGAAAATTTCGAGAATCGAGATGATCTTCTCTCTAAACTTGAAATCATCAATGAGCGAATGAAGAGTAATAGAATAAGCGGAAGTTATTTGCTTTACTCTCTTACTGCTGATGGTGAGATCTTGCAAGAGCTAACTTTAGAAATTCCTTTTGTGGGAATTATTGATCAGTTGCTGGAAAACTTTGGTACGAATGCTCGAAAGAAAAAAAGGGGCCTACTTGATTTTTTGGCCAAGCATAAAAACAAGTCTTCTCAGTCTAAGCAAGACTTAAATCCCGAGGACAAAGATAATGTAACAGCACAAGAAGCGGATCTTGAACGTGGTCGGATTGCCAAGTTGGTGACAGGCAATTCGGATCCTGAAAAGCCTGAAACAAAAAGTGAAGATTCAGAAACTCCTTCTGAATGGACTACGGATCATTTCAGTCGATTGGATACTGAAGAAGAGGAACATCTACAAGGACAGGCAGAAGTTCCTGAATCAGTACCTGAACAAGAAGCCGTTCCAGTTGTTAAAAAGCCTGCTCAAGAAGAAGTATCAGAAATTCTTGATAGAAAAGAAGAAAAATGCTCATTTGAGCCAAGCTATGAAGTTTCCCATGTTACTGCAGTTGATCTCACTTCTGAGGTTGTTGATAGTTTTGAAGTACAGACGATTGCCTATAAGCAATCAATCAAACAGCAGATCCAGTCTAATGAAAACTATATCAAGGATGCTAATGAGGAGATTGTAGCGTGTCAAAATAGGATCAATGAACTGCAGCAAGAGATTCTTGCTAAGGAGGACCAAGCTGCTAAATTGAAGGATCTTTATTTCAAAATTGATGAGGTGAGCTAAAATGGAACAAGAACAAGTGGTAGCCCAGTTAGGACGGGCAACTCTTGTGACAGGAGAGGTGCTTTTAAAGGGTCTCTTCCTGGTATGCTCTAAAGCAGTGGAAATCTACCAGTTCAGAGGTGAAAACATCCACTTTACCGGTGAGGCAGACTGGAATAAATTCATGGCAACAGCAGATACCAAAGAAGTCCAGCAATTACTACAAAATGAAGTCAATCTCGAGGCGGTTCGGAAAGAACTCGGCCAATACGGGATTGGCTTTTCTTTTTATACCCACCCGGACGGTAAGACAACTCTCGCTTTCAACGCTAAAGATAAGGGGGTTGTAGAGCAAGCCTTTAAGGATGTCCTAGAAGGCATCACAAGAGATCCTAAAGGATTCAATGAGCGGAACCTTAAAAACGGAAAAACCAGCTCATTTGAAGAGAAAATGAAGCATTTTAAAGCGGTGGAACAAGAGAAAATTCGTTCTCTGCAGGTGAAGATTCATACTAAGGAATTTGTCCTTCCAGAAAACATTGAACCCCATATTGGAGGAAAAGTGAAGTGATTACAGAAAAGAAGAAACGGCGATTTAGACCGTATTTGTTATTAGGAATTGGCTTATTCTATCTTTTTCATTGGCTCTTTAAGCTTTGGCTATTAGCTCCAGCTACAGATCCAGTAAAGGATATATTTGGATTGGGAAAAATTAACTGGATGAGTGATCATTTAGGAGATAAAGCTTGGTTTGATTTTCAATTCACTCCAGCTTCTTTGTTGGCTGGTCTAGGCGGTTTTTTGATTGCTTTTCTACTGTATTTAAGAGTATCTGATACGGGGATTTACCGTTATGGAGAAGAACATGGATCAGCTCGTTTTGCGACAAGAGAAGAGTTGATGAGATTCCGAGACGAAGAACCTGAAAAGAATATGATCTTTACCCAGAACAGTCAGATAGGACTATTTAATAACCGCTTGAGCTTTGAAAATCAAATCAATAAAAATGTCTTGGCCTATGGAGGTACTGGGGATTCAAAGACTCGAAGTGCTGTTAAACCGAATATTTTACAAGCAAACTCTAGCTTTGTGACGACAGATACCAAAGGACTTCTCATTCATGAAACAGGGAAATCACTTGTAGAAAAAGGTTACAAGATGAAGATTTTTGATCTGATCACTTTTTTGAATTCAGATGGCTTCAACGTTTTTAAATATATTCATAATGAAATGGATATAGACCGAGTATCAGAGGCCATTACAGAGTCGCTAAACAGAAATGGTCATGAAAGCGATCCTTTCTGGCCAGCTGCCAATAAGCTTCTGATGCGTTCTTTAATCGGCTATCTCTATTTTGATAGCCAGTTAGATCACTATATGCCAAACCTGGGGCAGGTTACGGATATGATTCGAGAATTGAGACGAAATCATCCGGACGCAGAGAGTCCGGTTGAATTGATGTTTGAAGATTTGGAAAGAAGATGGCCGGGGAATTATGCCTGCAGACAATGGGCTTTATTTAATAAAAACTTTGACGGCCAGACACGAGCTTCCGTCTATGCTATTTTTGCGACCACTTTTTCGGTATTTGATCATGAACAGCTGAGAAAGATTATTGAAAAAGACACGCTGGAGATTGAAAAATGGAATATAGAAAAGACTGCTGTTTTCATTCATATTCCAGAAGTAGATCCTGCCTACCAGTTCTTGTCAGCGTTGCTATTTAGTACACTCTTTGATGTGATGATGAAGACTGCAGATGCCATCTTGCTAGGTGAGCATCCAACAAAGACTAAGAAAGACTTATTACATGTCCAGGTATGGGCGGATGAGTTTGGCCAGATTGGGAAGATTCCTAACTTACCACCGATCATCTCTGTTATTCGGTCACGGGAAATCTCTATTAAAATGATGGTTCAGTCTCAAAGTCAGATCGAAGTGTTGTACGGTAAAGAGAATACGAAAACGATTATCAATAACTGTGGAGCTATTCTCTATTTGGGATCTAATGACTTAGATACGCTCAAGTATTTATCTGAGCGATCTGGTAAGCAGACTTTAAATGATCAGAACTATAGTGAGAGCAGGGGAAGAAATGGTAGCAGTTCCAAGCAGAGTTCCAAAATTGGTCGGGAATTGTTGACGCCGCATGAGGTTGCCACAATTGGCACAACAGAAGCCCTACTCTTTCTATCCAAGCAGAATGTCTTTCGGGATCAAAAATTTAACCTGGATACGCATCCGAGAGCCTATCTGTTAAGCAATGGCCCAGATGATGACAACTGGTATCGCTATAAACGCTATCTGAGCGATATTGATGAGTGGAAAGACCAGGTTGGGGAAGGGAATGTGATCCGCCTTGGGATTGAGGAAGTGACGGCTGCTTCTCTTAAAGTAGGTTAGGAAAGAAAGGAAATGAAATAGAATGAATACATTGCCACAAAAACAATTCAAACGGATGAAGCGTGAAGTTGAGGAAGAATCGGCACGAGGTGTCGGCTATTTTGAAGGGATTTTAGAACATATCCCTTCTTATCCGCTGTCTGAAGCGATAAAGGAGTTGGCTTTAGCTGGCTGGATTACACCTCAGACAGCTGTATTAGATGTTCAGAATATGCTGGTGACAGAGTCGATAAAATGGATGAATTACCAGGATTTCAAGGAAGTTGCTCCCTACTTATTTTCCTACCCTAGAGAGCAACGGGAGAAAGATTTATTGGTTCGACCAGTAGAAATCTCCAGGGAATACTTTGAGGAATTAAAAGCCAATGCAGAAGAGCTGTTTCATTTAAAGCAGGACTTAGTCCAGGTGCATGAGAAGCTGGATGCTAGGATTCAGGAATTGGAAATGGACCGGCTGCCAAACGGCGATCAGGTCATCGGAATTGACTTGGAAGCTGAACAGGTATTATTGCTACGGACTCCTGAAAATGCTCAGGTTGAGGAATGGGAGGTTCATAAAGACGGTTTGATTACGGATTATCGCTCTGACCTTCCGGAATACGGCCAGATTGTGGAGACTTTGTTTGAAATGAAGAATCCGGATATTGACACCATTCTTTATGAAGAAGTGATCAACTACTCTAAACGAACTTGGCCAGACTCTGATCCGATACAATTTTCAGAAGGCATCAAGGAGATGTTAGATCAGGAAGCTCAACTTGATCCATCATTTTACCAAAGAGCGCAGTTTGAAACGTTGAATCAAGCCTATGTTTATGGATCGACGTCACCTCTTCTTCAGGAACATTTTCCTCATTATTCAGACTTCGTTATGAACTATGTAGAAGATAGGGAACGATATGAATTATTCGACTATCGGACAGAAGTTGTATCTCTGGCTCAGGATATTCTAGAGTCTCGATTAGATGATATTAACCAGATTTTAGGTGCTAAGAATCAGGAAATAATCATTCAAAAGATAAATGGCCATTCCCAAGGTGAAAGCTGGGATCTGGCCTATTTGCGGGATACAAAGGCTGAAGATCAAGAATCGGTTCAGTTCTATCTTGAAAATGAAATCGGGGCTTGGTATAGGGGAAGTTTGACAGAATTAGCTGTTATCCAATTTGAGGATATTGATCTGGAGAAGGGGTTCAACGGCCACCAGGAAGCGGTCTATCATATTGATGATAGCTTGCTATTCCATGATAAACTCAAACAAGCCCAACTCCAGATACCTGATTTAGAGCGTTTTGTAGAAGCAGCAGAAGTTGAGAAACAGCTTAACCAGACTCAGGAATTAACAGCGGAAAAAGAAGCGTCTGGACTTTCATTGTAGAGGAGGCAAGAGATGGCATTAACCAAAGAAGAAGCTAAAAATCTATCTATCATTTCTGTTGCGGAACAGCTGGGAATGGAGCTAAAGCGCACGGGAGCATATAGCTATACGTGGACAGAGCATGATTCGTTTGTAATCGATGCAAGGAAGAATGACTTTCATTGGAATTCTCGATCAGAATTTGGAGATGTGATTCAGCTAGTTCAAACTATCCAGGGGGTTACTTACAAGGAAGCGATGCACTTCTTGGAAACAGGAGAATTTAAGAAAGTGGATTTGGCTGCTCAGATAGGCCCCAAAGAGCCTTTTCGCTATAGCTTAGAAAGATATGAGCATCCAGATTTCAAGGCTTCCAGAAGCTATCTGAGAGACCAGAGAGGTCTTTCAGATGATACGATTGATTTCTTTTTAAGTCAGGGCAGCATGACGGAAGCTACTCGGAAAAAGGGAGATTATTTTGAGCCCGTGATTGTCTTTAAGTATAAGGATAACACGGGCTTTTTAGCTGGAGCGAGTCTTCAGGGAGTGGTGGAAAACCGGGTTCATTATCCGGAACGTGGCCGTCTGAAACAAATTATGAGAAACTCAGACGGGCAACTGGGCTTTTCAGTGGATATTGGGAAGCCTAAGCGTTTGGTCTTTGCGGAAGCTCCAATTGATCTAATGAGCTACTATGAGCTTCATAAGGATACTCTTCAGGATGTACGCTTAGTAGCTATGGATGGTGTAAAAGAGGGCATCATTAGCCGACGTTTTATGGAATTGTATGCGGAGATGAATGGCAAAGCCTACCAAGTAGATCGAAATACTGGAAAAGCTCTAGAATCTGTTGTCAATACAACAGATTATTTCAAAGACGGTCAGCATCAAGATATGATTACGCTGGCTGTAGATAATGATGCAGCTGGTTATAATTTTATCACTCGGCTGCAGGAAAAGGGCATTCCGGTACAGATTGCCATTCCACCTATCGTCCAGATTAACCAAGAAAAGGAAGATTGGAATGATTTCCTGAAGCGAGGCAATGAAGCTCCTAATGAGTTGGTGCATGTCTACAGCGCAGACGAAGAGTCCTGGCATTACCAGGGCTATTTTTCAAAAGAAATAGCTCTCGCAAAAGCGCAAGAGCTAACTGCAGATGATGTAAAAGCCTTTGTTTCAGCTAGACAGCTGACAAAGGAAGAAGTCCATCAGGAATATACAAGAATTATCAACCAAGAGAAAGAAAGGAAACATACCATGTCTGAAGTACATGAGGCAGGGGCTGAATACGAAACAGAAAAGCCAGATAACAGTCGCTTGGCACAAGCTAAACGAAAGCTAGAGCGCCTAGAAGCCATTCAAGATAAAGTTGATGGACTGGTTATCCAACCAGAAACTCAGGCTTTAATTGATGCTGGAGAGGTCAAGCAGTGGGCTAAACAGCCAAATATCTACTTCGTAAAAGGGCTACGTCGAGTTGCTTTAGAATTGACGGAGGAAGGGAGATTTGAATTGTCTCCTAAATATCGCCCTAATACGGATGAAGAAAAAGAGATGGTAAATAAATTGCTGTCCAATCAGAGGAAACGCGAGGATGAGACTCAAAAATCAGCCTTGACTCCAGATACTAGCAATCTATCTCCAGAAGATGCGGAATGGCTGAAGCAGAACTGGAATAATATCAGCTTTTCAGTAGAGCCTAAAAAACAGATGGTTATTGATTCAGATAAAACAGTGACCTTTGAAAAATCTTCCAACCCTCTTGGTGATTCTAGTAGAGCGCTGGAAGAAAATCAGAGCACAAAGGAGGAAATATCAATGGTAGAACCATTTACAGATGTACAAAAAGAACATATCCGTGAATTTTTTAAAACAAGAATTTCAGATGTTCAAACAGACTATATTTTCTTAAATAGCGGACAAGAAGATTTAGGTTACTTTTTAGATGGTTATCTATTTGCTAATCATTATGCAGAACTGTATCCTTTGTCTCCAGAAAAGCAGGTAGATATTCTCATGTCTCGACTTATTTCTGATGATGGCCGAGAATTTGATGAAATTGAATTAGGATTTACGATTAACCGGATTGATAAAGATTTTCTCCAAAATAAATTCGGTTATAATCCAAATACCCCAATTGAGGAGTACCGTCAATCAGAAAAAAATATTGATTGGATACAAGCTAAAGAGGAAGAGGCCTTCTTGCAATCCATTGATCGGGAAGATTTTAATAAGGTCCTTGAGCTGGTAAAAGAAAATGATGTGTGGACAGTATTTCAGTTACAAACAGATGAAGAGCTGGGAGTAAACACCAGTCAAGTTTATGACTTTATTGAGCGTTATCTAGATCTAAACCATGACTTGGATTATGGATTTGATAACCATTTTTTTTCTAATTTAAGAACAGAAGACTTGCTCAAAAAAGCAGAAGAGAAAGGACTCTATTTAAACCAGGAAAAAACATCAACCATTAACCAGCTTAGGGAGAAGGAAGAGGCTGTTTTACCAGCCGTAGAACAAGAAATCCACCAACACAATCGAAAAGATGAGATGGATCGAGACTTGGATGGGGATGGCATTTCAAATTCTGATGAGATGTTACAAGGAACAGATCCTTACAATGCTGCTTCTAACCTTCATAAAAAACAAGAAGAGCGAGAAAGGAAGGCAGATGCTGAGGTAGCAGCTGGAGCTACTATCACAGAAGCAATTGCTACTAAAAATTCAGAACAAACCATTTCTCAGTTAGTTGCGAGTAAAGATACAAAAGCCTTAGCTGAACACTTGAAAGAAGGAATGAAAAACTATTTGGATTCAGATCAGTTTAAATATTTCTTAGATACGATGAGTAAGTTTCATAACTACTCACTCAATAATATTCATTTGCTGAAGATGCAAAATCCAAATGTGACTCGAGTTGCTAGTTTCAATAAATGGAAAACTGATTTTGAAAGAACAGTTAAAAAAGGTTCTAAAGCTCTGAAAATTTGGGTTCCTTATCAAGTGAAAACAAAGATTCCTGAAAATCAAAAAGAGTTAAATTTTTCACCATCTGAAAAAGAAATGGAACAGAAGGAGATCACTGTTACTCGCTTTAAGTTAGGGAATGTCTTTGATGTTTCCCAAACAGAAGGAAAAGAATTGCCAAAAGCCATTCATGAATTGACCGGAAGTGTCAAAGATTATGAAGATTTGTATCGAGCTGCTAAAGCTGTTTCGATGGATAATCAGGTGTCTATCAGTTTTGAAGAAATTAAAAGAGAGAATACTCGTGGCTATTACTCTCCAAGCGAAAACCGAATTGTCATTTCAAAAAAATTGAAGGGGGAAGAACATATTCTAAAAACAATTTTCCATGAAATGGCTCATGCCGATTTACACAAAGGAACCAATGCGCAATATGGAGATGACCAATATCGTAAGCAAGAATTGCAAGCGGAGAGTGTTGCCTATGTTGTAGCTAGTCATTTTGGTTTTGATACTAGCAGCTACAGTTTTGGATATTTAGCCATTTGGTCTAAAGATAAAAATGGCTTTGAAGATATGGTAGAGCAACTACAGGTTGTCCAAAAGGAAGCAAAAAGTTTGATTGATCGAATGGATGCTAAGCTGGAATTGGTGAAAAATAAAACAGTTGTAAAAGATAAATTTGCAGATAAGCTCCAGCAGGCAAAAGAAAAATCTGAGAAGCTGAGTAGTCAAAAGGCTGAGGATATAAAGCAGGTGGAGGAAAAAAAGTCCCTGAGCAGCCCTCACTAATGGAAGCGCTGATTCGTCAGAAGAAAAACAAAAAAGGAGAAACGGAAGATGATTGAAAAACTGAAACAAGAAACTTTTGATATTTTGATGGATATATTCTTTGAGAATAGCGAGACAGATTCACCAAAAATTGATGAGGTGAACCAGCATATTTCTCGTAAAGAATGTCTCTACATTCTTCGTAGAGATATGCAGATCAAATCTAACTATGAGCTAGAAGAAGCAGAAAGTTATCCAATTGCACTTCAAGAAATTGAGGGGATAAGTGATGAAGTATTCGAGAAACTAAGGGATGAAATTCTTAAAATGGAGCCAGCAAACGATATAGATTTTCTGCTTCAAGCTTAAAAAGTTTAAATAAACTTTTCCCTCGTGATATAAGAATTCCTGCTTACAGGAATTAGGGGATTGGGGATTTCCCCAAAAGTTTAAAAAGTCAAGAATGGTCAGTTTTAGAAGCTGACCATCTCTGACCTTTTTAAAAACAGCATTTGGGTACCCAAGTGCTATGCTTGCCAGAAGAAAAGGGGCTTAGCCCCTCAGTCAAAAAATACTAGAACAAAGGTGATGATTTTTGGAAAAAAGAGAAAAACGAAAACGAATGATTCAGAAAAAAATCCGCTTGACGGAGGAAGAAGCTCGGTTCATTTCGACTAAAGTTTCAGAATCTGGAATGGCAAACTTTAATTCCTTTGCCCGAATTATGTTAATTATGGGCGAGGTCAAAATCTTAAATTTTGAAGAATTGAGAGAGCTACGTAAGGAAATAAATCGGATTGGAGTCAATGTCAATCAGATTGCAAAAAAGGTAAACGAAGATGACCAGGTTAGTCTAAATGAGTTGAGTCAGATTCTTGAACTACAAAAAAATTTGAAAGAGACAGTCAATCAATTTATTCAAAAACAAGAAAATCAAACAAAGGAACAAGAGCGATGGTTGTAACAAAAGTCCTGCAGATAAAAGGAGTGGCTTCCTTGGGCCGCTCGACAAAATATATTGAGGATGAAGCCAAGACAGTTGAACTGACCGATACAAAAAGTCTAACTAATGCTTTACGCTATATTGAGAATCCATCGAAAACGAGTCTCTTAGAACAAGATGATCATCTAGAATTTCCAGCAGTCGTCAAAGATGGACGGGTGGTCAAGCAGCTTGTTTCTACTTATGGCATCACAGATGCCAGTACAGCGACAGAAGAATTTCTTTTGACAAAAAAGAATGCGGCTCAGCGAATGGGGACAAAAGAATTATCCGATATTCAAAATCCGAATCGTGTCTTGGCTCATCATATCATCCAATCCTTTTCTCCTGAAGACGATTTGAGTCCACAAGAAATTCATGAGATTGGTCGCAAAACGATTTTAGAATTGACTGGTGGTCAACATGAATTTGTCATTGCCACACACATGGATAAGGGGCACATTCATAATCACATCATTTTCAATTCTACTAATTCTGTAACCTTAAATAAATTTCGCTGGCAGAAAGGAACGAAAAAAAGTTTAGAGAATATTTCAGATAAGTATGCGGATTTGGCTGGAGTAAAAATTCTAAAAGAGCAATTATGGACTAATAGAAAATCGTATCATGCCTATCGCAAAAAAAATTCTTTTCGTTATGAGATTAAATCCCGCTTAGATTTTCTTTTGAAACATTCAACTTCCCTTGAGGATTTTAAACTCAAAGCCCAGGCTTTAGATCTTACTCTTGATACGACAGGCAAAGAAGTAAAGTACCGGTTGGCTGATCGAGATCAAACTAGAAATGTCCGTGATCGTACTTTGTCAAAAAAAGGAAATTATTCTTTGGATAAAATCTCTGAGAGAGTTCTTACTAACGAAGTAACTTTCTCTGTAGATGAAATAAAATCTGAATATGAAAAAATGGTCGCAGAGCGAGACGATGATTTTGAAATGAAAATCACAGTTGAAGAGTGGCAGGTGATGGAAGAAACTAAAAATGGCATTTATCTTGAAATGGAATTTGGGATTAGGAATAAGGGAACCATTCTCATCCCTGCTCATCAAGTTGAAAAAGTTGAAGATGGTTCTTATGAAATTTTTATCCGGAAGAATGATTTCTATTATTTTGTTAATCCGGAACATGCGGATAAGAACAGGTACATGAAAGGAGAAACAGTCGCATCCCAGCTGTCTTACGATAATGGAGAAATGATCATTCGGAAGAATCCTAAAATTTCAACTCTAGATCAGCTCGTCCGTGAGTATAACTATTTATCCGCTCATGGTGTAACCGAAGGACAGCAATTTGATGAATTGCTGAATCGATTTGAAGAGGAACTAGAGGAGGTCGATAAGATGCTCGATAAATTAGATCGACGCTTGGGTGATCTAAATAAAATTCAAGCGGCCTTCCTTGGTCTGGAGTCAAGAAATTCCCAGGAAGTAAAATTAGCTGAATCTATTTTGAAAGATTTTAAAGTGAATCCTAGCACTAGAAAGTCAGAAATTGATAAGCTTGTCAAAGAGGCAACTTTTGAGCGTCAGGCTTTGCACCAAAGAGTAGAAGCGATCACAAAAGATTACAAATTACACCAGGACATTGAAAAGAATGTAGAGCAACGCAAGGAGCGAGAAAATTTATTGTAAAATATTTATAAATATCATTATAATTATATTGACAAATATAATTATAATGATATAATGGAAGTATAGAAAAGGAGAAAATAAATGGCAATGTTACAAGTGGAATGTCGGGATTGTGGAGCTACTTTCTCATTGAGAGGATGGATTGAGCCTGAGGATTTGATTGGGACTCAATGGGAAGGCTACACAAACCAAGATATAGTAAATGCTGAAAAGGAAAATCCAAGGATATTCGATGGACTTGACCCTTGGGATAAATTTGAAAGCAATGAAATTTGTCCGTTTTGCGGTTCATCAAACGTCATTAGTATTTAACCTGAAAATTATTTTGTAATCTCAGACGGTTATTTACATTGAAAGGATAAATAAATATGAAAATTATTACTTTTGCGGCTATTAAAGGCGGTGTTGGAAAAACTACTTTAACTTTTAATTATGGGGAGTGGTTGGCTAAGAAAGGGCACAATGTCCTGTTGATTGACCTGGATCATCAATGTAATTTGACCCAGTGTTATAATATCTATGAGAGCAAGAATACCATTGCTAATGCCTTTAAAGGAGGCAACGTGGATATTAAGAAAATCAAAGAAAATATCAGTCTGATTCCAGGCTCAGTTCAGCTGGACAGTGTGGAGCGAGATCTGGAGAATAGTGATAAGAAAAATATGTTGCTTTATCTCTGGTTAGAAGATAACTACGATAAGAAGCAGCTGGATCAGTTTGACTATATCCTGATTGACTGCAGGCCAGATTTTGCGACAGCTACCAAAAATGCAGTTGCTGTTAGCCATGCTATCATCAGTCCACTGACTCCTTCTGAGTTTGGCTATAATGCTAAGTTCAATCTCTCTACACGGTTAGAAGCGTTTCGAAAGGATGTGATTGACTATCGCACAAGAGAGTCATATATTACCGCAGAGCTTTATTTCCTAGCTAATATGATCCGGCCAAACTATGGCTCATCCAGAGAATTGCTGGAGGCTTTAGGGCTGGAAGCTAAAGAAAAGGGTGTAGATAACCTTCTAGGGATGGTGCCAGCAAAAGAGTTATTTAATCATTCAACGATTGATAAGGTTTCTATTGCGGACATGAAGGAGAATCCTGAGCTTTATCAAAAACACAAAAAGTTTTTTAACGAGCTAGAGCATACTTTTTCAAAAATTTATGATACAATATAATTATATTTATAAACACAAATACAATTATAAATATAATTAGAAGGAGATTATCATGGCATTTACCCCTAAGGAAAAAGAAATATCACAGATCATTGAAGCGAGCAGCCAACCTGATCAGACTCCGAATGAGGTCGCAGTAGAGTTTGAAAGCTTTGAGCGCAAGAAGCAGTTTCAATTTACTCTGAAACCTAGCAATCGAAAGAAACTGGATAAATTGGCTAAAGCAGCTGGTGCAAAGTCGGCCTCGGATTATCTTGATAAGTGGTTGGAGAGTTTATAATATAAACCAGATATAATTATATTTATAAATATAATTATATCTGGTTATGATAAGGAGAAATTATGGATTTAATCACGAGACTCTTGGCAGAGAGAGAAGGAAAAGTACATGGTGGTATTTATGACATCACACAGAAACGCTTTGCTTATAATTCTAACCGAATCGAAGGGAGTCGTCTGACAGAAGAACAAACTAGCTTAATTTATGAGACAAAGACAATCGCAAATATTGATGCTAAAGGAATCAAAATTGATGATCTGGTAGAAATGAATAATCATTTCAAGTGCTTTGATTATATTTTAGATACCGTTAACGAGCCGCTGACAGAGGACTATATTAAAACGCTGCATCGGATTCTAAAAAGTGGAACAAGTTCGGAGCATAACCCGATAGCTCCAGTTGGTCGTTATAAAGTTTTACAAAATGAGGTGGGAAAAATTGCGACAGCTTCTGTCGAACAAACTGAAGATGAGATGCTTTCTTTGCTACTTGGTTATGACTTAAAAGAACAGAAAGATTTGAATTACTTAACAAGCTTTCATGCACAGTTTGAAAGGATTCATCCCTTTGCGGATGGAAATGGTCGCATAGGTCGGTTGCTTTTGTATAAACAGTGTTTGAAAGAAGGTCTTACACCTCTAATTGTAGATGATCTTAATAAGGCAACTTACTATTCAGCACTTGAAGCGTTTCAGGTTCAAGACAACAGACAGCCCTTGTTTGATTATTTCCGCTCGGAGCAGAAATTCTATGAAAACTATCTCAAAAACAAAGGATTTGAAGGAGCTATCAATGATGAGAAAACTGGTGACTTTATAAAAAAGTCAGATAAATTCTCAGAGAAATTAGCTCAGTTTAAGCAAAAGGCAGAAGAAGATCAGCCTCAAAATAGCCATCTGAAAGAAGAGAAAGGTTTATATTTATAAACATAGTTATAAATATAACTATAATCGCAAAAGAATCTTCATTCTTTTTATTGCAAAATATGCTATACTAGTTGTGAGGTGATAACCCTAACAACCACCTTGAGTCTGGTTTTATACCAGGCTTTTATTTATTTAGGAATAGAAAAATTTGAACTCTTGGACTAAAATAATTATAATTTCTTAGTATGATTATTTTAGTCCAGGAGTATTTTTAGTTTGGATACGAAGATTATTGATGAAAGAGATTTTGTTGAGAAATTTAAAGAGAAAAACTTAGAAGGATTTCATAAATTTGTAAGTGATTATGACAACTATATCTCTCCGATTATGCGTGCTAGAGGATATAAGTTTGTAAATTATGCTGAAAGAACAGTGACCTTCACTTTTGGCCAAGTCACATTTACTAGGAAACGCTGGTATAAAAAAGGGAAGTGTAGGATCCCAGTAGATGAAAAGCTGGGATTAGAAAAGCGAGCCGCTTACTCAAAAGAGTTGCTTTATCAAATTACAAGATTGGCGACAATGATGCCTTATCGGAAAGTAGTGGAAGTAATTGAACTTATGTATCAAGTGTATATCACTAAAGATACCGTGCTAAAGGCAATTCAATTGGCGGATGAGCTTCTAGCTGAAAAGGAAGATTATCGCTTTTATCAAGAAAGTAAGATGATCAAAAAAATAGAAGCACCCGTCATTTATCTTGAAGGAGATGGCTTATGGATAAAGGTCACTGAACAAGAAAAAGAAAGAAGGAACAAAGATATAGCGCATTTTGTGATTCACACAGGATCAGAGCGAAAAGGAAATAGAACCATTCTAAAAAATAAGGTAGAAATTGTATCTCAAAATAATCGAGTTGCTAGAGAGAAGGTCGTTGATTATATTTATAATCATTTTGAGATCAATCAAAATACTTTGCTGGTGACAAATTCGGATATGGGACATGGCTATACACCTTATATTTTCCAAGAAATAGCAAAGGGATTAAAAATAAAGAATCATGAGCATTTTTGGGATCGATTTCATTTGAATAAGGAAATAAAAAAGTCAGTCACTTCTTATTCAAATGAGCTTTATGATCGTTTTATTGAAGCAATCAAAAATAACAGTAGAAAGAATCTTAAAAGTGCCATTGATACTCTAGAAGCATTAGTTTTGAATACCAAAGATGAAAAGAAGTTTGAAAGTTTTATAAGTTTTAAAAAAAGACTTTTACTAAACTTTCAATATGCTGTTAGCCCTGAACAAAGAAATCTAAAAATAGATAGTCTAGGGATTATGGAGAGCCAGCATCGGAAAATTAGCTATCGAATGAAAAATCGAGGAATGTATTGGTCTATTGAACATGCGGACACCATGTCGCATATCATATTGTTATCAGATAAGCAGATAAGAGATCTTTTTTTCGGGAATTGGAGAAAAGAGTATGAAAAATACCGCTCAGAAGGGATGAGCGGTGCAAAGGTAAAAGAGAAAATGAATAAAGTTCCACGAAGTCTAGGGCTTATTGTGGATGCTTCGTGGAAGGGGCATAGGCATAGGGAACGGGATCGATTTCTTAATAAAAAAGTAAAAAAATAATTAGAAAAACGCTTAAAAACAGCTTAATTTCTTGACTTTTAAGAGTGATTGATGTATAATATTTTTATAGTTAAAAAGAGGCACGCAGCAACGTACCTCTCATAAAGATAAACAATTGGTGCTTGTTTATCAGTAAGATTAATACTATCAGAAATTTTAGTAGATGTCAAGGCTGAGCAAGTAAAATTGTTTAGCCTTATTTTATTCTACTCATCTTCAATATGTTTTTTTGAAATCTCAAAAATCCAGACACATACGAATGACATAAAATACTTGACACGGCTTTCTATGTATGGTATCATTATATAGATTTTGGACTTGAAGGGAGTGAAAAAAATGTCAAAAACAGTAGTAC